>ERZ778022.130-NODE-130-length-250421-cov-66.974745_pt1 | contig 250421 bp, 195 predicted proteins | sample MGYA00375752_ERZ778022 | MGnify/ENA primary metagenome ERZ778022 (study PRJEB29350, sample SAMN05389826) | bioreactor metagenome | isolation source: Thiocyanate bioreactor | place: South Africa: University of Cape Town | collected 2014-04-04 ...
GCAAAATTATACAGCACAAGCTAACCAGCAATGACGGGGTTGGTCGATGGGATACTCTATATTCAATATAATTGAACTCAGGTTCAGTTAATTCCGACAATAAACCATTTAGAGTATTTACCAGAATATTGTACCATTCTCGCTTCTTTATATTATCGGAATTATCTAGATGGTATAGAACTGATTTAGCGTATTTCAAGCCTTCGGTTAATAGCTCATATAACTTTATATAAAAAGCGCCTTGATAAATAGTATCTCTTTTTTTTAAAAGCTCATAATTTAAAAAAAATGTCAGTTTTAACCACTGCTCAAACTGTGCCTCTTTCACCATCGATTGTATTATAAAATCTCTTTCGAATTGAAAGAGGGCTAAATCTTCATTCATAAATATTACATAACAGGGTTCCTTGATATTAGCAATTTGCTATTGTTAAATGACCTTCTTACAATGTACTAAGATTTTCTGTTCTTACTTGTGTTGCTGAGACGTTTCCAGAAAACCACCGTATCCTACAACAACAGGTTATATGAGTGAGAAATAAGCAATACACTCTAAAAGATGGTAGTATATTAAGTTAAAAGAAGTGTTGTTACTCTATTGAAACTTTACTGAATTGAAGGTAACATGAATTAAACAGCAAGTTCGACTCTTGCCGGTCGCGGAAGCATAATATTCCACAACTAACTATATCTGTTACCAAACTTATCCTACTTTATAATTGATATTGATGAAAATATGAAACAGCCTTGTGTGATTGGATCCGTGTTGAGTTTTACAACATTTTACTGATTCATTTCCAAAATCAGCGCTCATGTCTTCTATTTCATCATCTACTATTTCATATCCGGATGGAAAAGTGATTGCTTGCTTGACGTCCAGTTTGTATTTATCCCAATCTGCCAAAAAATTATCGCTTTTTCCAAGATAATACACAATTATAAATAGCGTATTTTTAACAGGATCATAATTAAAGATCTTAAAATTGTGGCTCTGTATTTCTGTTAAATTCTTTCCTTTCACATTGAGTGCTTCGCACACCGCCAGAGTTCCTTTTTGAGATCGTATCGAAAAGTCTATTAAGCCTAAATTATTATTGCCGGAGGCTGGATATCCTCCTTTATCGGAGGTAACCTGCCAAGAGAAATAGCTGAACTTACTATTGAGGATAAGTATTATCAGATCGGAATACTTATCTTCTTTCTTTATTTCATGTATGCTGGTGATATGTTTAAGCATATCTGAAGCGCTATTGACAATCTCTCGTAATAGGAATCGCGGCAATTCGATATCCTTGCTCAAAGATTCGGGCAAAATCTTTATTAAACTTTCAGGAGATTTAGTTAGAATCCTGCGATGCTGATCTCTCAAATAATCCAGGCTTTTTAAATTGTTTTCCGTTAATTCTCCCAATTTTAAAATAAATTCTGGCAATTCTCCATTGTCAGACCGATGATAGTCTTCTGCTTTTAAGAGTAATGAGTCCGCTTGATTTTCCATTCTACGATTTAGTAGATTCTTTATTCTTAGCTCCAGAAACTCTGGCCTAAATTGAATAAAACTTTCGACTGTGTCGAAGATCCTTTCGAAGTCAGTATCATTTTTTAATTCTAAATGGGCATATAATTTATTATAGGCTATATGGCTTTTGATATATTTGATATCAATTTCATTTTCCAGTAATTGATCCTCCATTACGAGCCACTCATTGAGTGCTTCCTGATATTTAATCTGTTTTTCATCAGCCTTAGATAACTGGTCAGCCCACATTAATTTAGCGGCAAATCTGTTAATGCCGACCGTAGCTTTTTCAACATTGGGGGATTTGAGCTGTTCATCGAACAAAGTATAGGCTTTTAAAGCATCCTTTTTTCTAAAATGGATTAATGCTTTGTAAAAATTTTTTGTAAACGAGGGGCTAAAATTCTTGGACTGAAGAATCGGTTCAGGTATTGTGTCAATAAGGTTTTCATCTAGCTGTTCGGAAATCAAAAGGATTCTAATACGAAAACACATGATCTTAACTGCATCTTGCTGATGGATGGTGACACTTTTATTTTCCCAGGTTTGTAAAGCCGTAGAAACATTTTCCAAAAACTGCTTTTCCTGGGCCAATCTTTCCAAAATAAATTCAGTGTCATCCAAATTATATTTTGCGGAAAATAGTGGCTCAAAACTGTTTTCATCAATAAGTGAAAAGACTTGTTGCCGATCACCTTCTGAAACCAGGAATTCAAGTAGTGTCAATGATCTGAAAAGAGTCTCATTAGAAACGAGAGAGGCTATAATTTTTTTTTTATTGTAACCCTTGAAGCGGTTAATTGTGTCGGCTACTACTGGAAGTAATTGTTCTTCTGTTTTATTCCAGAACGTTTTTTCCAGGGATCTTGCAAAAATGTCCACCCTGGCTAAAGCCATATTTTCCACAGAATATATTTCAATGTATTGCTTTATCTGCATTTCGAGTTTGTCGATGATTGATTCGCACGGCATATTCCTCGCGTTCAAGGTTCGTTTATCCGCATAGATTTCATTGTAGGCGAGTATTAAAATAGAGAGATGTGTACGAATTTTACTGACTATAAAAGAATTATAGCTATCATATTTTTCCTTGGTACTGTTCAATGTTAGTCCACCAGGTCTTACAAAATCGTCTAATAGTCCGACGCTTTCTAAATGAACAAATAGCATTTTCCAATCAATAAGTCTGTGATTAATGTGCTGATTTGACCAAATCGGAATTTGCGGACAAAATTTTTCTTTCTCGTAATCCCATACTTCTACTTCTTTACAGTTTATTGATGCAAGATATTTTTGCTGAATAACTGATAAAATCTCATAAATAATTGTTTGCCTTGAATGAGATTTATAAAAGGTCGTTTGAATTAGTTCTTGTATCCAGGTCAGGAGGTAAATTTCAATAAACGGAATACTTAATATTTTACCCTTTCTGTTAGAAATAGCGATATATCTTTTAATTAAGACTAAAAGTTCAGTGATTACTCCGTTATAGTATTCGACTTTTTCACCAAAAATATTTACGAGAATTGCTTTAAGATTTGTTACAAGATTAGAAACTAACTTTTTATCTTCTTGTAGTTTAAGAGGATTGGTTCCGCCAATAACTTGGAATTGCTTTATCACCGCCTTTTTCATACATCGAAAAATAATACTTGCTTTCTGTTGGTCGTTAATAACATTGGCGTCGTTGAAGGTTTTACAAAGAAGTTGAAAATGGCTTTCTAAGAATTTAAAACGTATATCGTTATTACCAATAAAAAGGTCGTCTCGAATGCGAAGTCTCCATGTTAAGGCGAATGCTAGCGCTGATGTTCTTTTGTCTGTTACAAGGTACGGAAGAATATCTGGCCTATTTTCAATCAGGTTTATACATGTTTCCCAAAGTAGGTATGATTTATTATGACCTTCTTCCAGGAGTCGAAATATATTTTCACAAAAAGAGGCCGTCTCGTTATTGATTAACTGGAAAAGATAAAACCGTAGTTCGTTCCGGCAGGATTGATCAAATAGTAACATTCCCTGGGTATCCTGATCAAGAAGTTCTAAGCTGCTATACTGCTCAAAAAGGATATCCTCATTATCTAAAGGAAAGTATATACTTGCGGCTTTCGATGTCATTACACTTTCGAGCCTGTAAATCCTTTCACCTTTATCCAAAACTAGTTTATTGAACTCATTTATCCCTTTAACCAAATCACTATCCTGTAGAAGTACATCTAAAGCAGAGTCGAGAAATATTTTTTTAGATGGCCTCGTGAAAAATTCTTCAATAGAACACCAAACATTATGTTCAAAAACAATTCGATGATACCAATATTGCAGACGGTCTGCATTACTGCTGAAGCTTGGCGACTCAAGTATCTTTTGCCATAAGAGAGCTCCAGTTTTATTAAGGATTATGCCATTAAAATGCTCGTATCTATTAACAAGCTCTATGAAACAAACATCATTCTGCTGAATAAAAATACCGTCTTTAATAAACGCCTCAATAGTAGGTGTTCGGGAAAATACTTTTGTGTGATGCTTGATAATATCTTCTAAGACTTCTTTTTCAATATATAATTTATTGTCAGAAGTCATAATCTGTATCAAATAATCAATAAATAAAAAGGCATGCTCATTTTCAAAGAGTACATTAGTCAAATCAATATTTAGTAATTCGATCGTATCATTATTTAGCTTTAGCCAGTTTAATTTGATGTAATTTTCTGTTTGTAATTCAATATCATTAAGCTTTTCAAAAGTAATTTTTGCTTCATCAAAAGCAGTTTTTGATATCGTTTTGGTGGAGCAAGCCTCGAGCAAAAGAGTAAGAAACTCAAAATCTTTTTTAAAAGACCTTACTTCCTTGAATTGCTTAGTTGCTATTCTTATGGCACCTGCTATGTGAATCCGGTTGTGAATGTTCCGTAACCAAAATTTCGAAATCAATGAATCAAAATCACAGATATTGCCTGTTTGTTTAAAGTAGTCATCGTGAATTTTTGACAAGCAATCATAAGTAACACAAAAATATTTTTCTTCTTTGCTTTGGTAGAGTATTTCAGCATATAGAAATGATGCTCCCCAAATATTTTCATGTTCGTTAAAAGTCGACTTGTCGAAATCCTCTATGGGCTCGAAATGTGTATATTTTTTGATTTCTTTTGCAATCTTTTCTGCTTCTTCTTTATACTTGAACATCATGCAGGTTATACTTTGAACTGATAATTATAGAGAATGTATTGACTATATGTGTTTAGGAAATAAGAAAAGGAGATGTCTTCTATTCCCGATATAAGTATTCTACGATTGCCTGTGAGCACGCTAAAAGCCTATATAGACTGGCATCACCGGTAAAATGAAATTTGAATTCGTCACCTTCCTGCATAAGCTCCACTTCAGGTAGTTCCTTTAAAAAAACTAGGAGTTGTTGATTAGACTTAGGTATGCTTCGGTTTCCTTCTGCATGAACCATATGATTTCTTAACAAATTAAATTTGACAAGAGTATTCCATGGAATTTCTATTGGGGAGAAATCAACACCACATACTTTAGTGAGATATTTATGAAATTTAAAAATTCCTTTTCCCGAAATATCGCTAACTTTTATTGGGTAATTTCTGGATAAATAGTTGCATAAGATGAACATCTTCTTTTCTGTAAACGAATACATGGATATAATAAAGGCATCATAATAAATATCTACCAGTGTTTCGGAGGTCTTTAGGTCTATTTCGTAGTTTATCATCTCGCCCTCATCCGGGGTATTTTCTAACTCCTTTTTGCGCTTTTCATAAATTACTTGAGCTTTATTTAAATCTTCATTGATAAATGAATTGATTCGTTCGCTATAGATTCTAAAGGATTGGTAGTAGAATAAAATTTCTTTTAAATAGTCCCAAGAATTATCGTGAATGCGGAATTTAAATGCGCCCATGTCTATGCATTTTAAGAGATATATGATTGCTGAAGTGCTTTGTATGCTTCTGCGGAAAAATTTAATTTAAACCCAAGATTTGGGACATGCAAGAGACACCTGTTAACTCCATCTACCCTAGTCGTAGTATGAATAATATTCTCATGACAGGTCAGTTTTTCATCCATGCCCAGCCCCCCATTAGAGAATAGCGTTAATCCTATTATATTGGGATATTTTTTGAGAACATCCTGAAATCCGATAATTGATTCTGGTAATCTCATTGCTAAGAAATACATCAATGAAATTGGAAAGTATAATATGCCAGGCGCGTCGGAAGGTAATTGTTTAATCTTATTTTGAATCTTTCCTCCGAAAAGAATCCTTTTGGTATCGTCGAAATCAAGGTTGGGGCCGCTCAAACCAAGAATTTGATTTTCTTTTTTCCATAGATCAAATTCTATGGCTTTAGAAGGATGGGCCACTGCCATCTTGATAAAGACATTTTCACAAAAAAGAATTGTTTTTTCTCGCAAGACTCTATTCCTCATTTCCGCAATAATTTGTTTGATCGCAACTAGTTCTTCTTGTTGCATGTGTTTTTTAATTTTGCATCCATATGGCAGATCTATTCCATCATCCATGAACGCTTTTAATACCTCTTCAAATTGATCATAGGCTTGGTTTCGAAGGTCTCTTTCCGTGATGTGACTTACTTCAACAAACAATTTGGTTCCCGTGGCTATATGAAACAGTTGAATGTCGGGGGTTTTTGAAACTGATTCCGGAATTAATTCAAAATGGAAACCTTGGCGAAGCAGGTCTCTTGCGATTTCAACAAAATATCGTCCCTCGTTTTGGCACTTTCTTTCGGATAGAATTTTCCCTAAAAGCTTGTCATATGTGATGGATGTAGCTTTTAAGACCTTTAATGTATTGGCTAGTCCAATTATATATTGAACATTGCCGGAACTGTTGTCAAATATTTTATACAAAGGGTGGTTAGGTGTACAAGTCTCCCAAAAGCCTTGACCGAGTTCACTACGAAAAAATGCGAGCGCTTCGCGCCATTCGTATTTCCGGGCATCATCAAAATATGGGTTTTGAATAATCATTTTTTCCGCCCAGCCCCAACTGACACCGGCCCTTGGAAATTTACGCAACCTTGATATCTCGTACATCCTATCCATAACGGCAGACAATTTATTCGAATATATTGATTAGTTCCTAACTGAGGAAGCTGGTTGACTTATTTGATCAAAAAACTCTGAATCTACAGATTACTCAATAGGATTTACTTACAATAAAAATTATCGTAATTATGGTTGTGAATTATTGAAAAACTTGATTTTGGAGAGCGTATTAAGTAATACGGTATTTTAAAGAGATTTTGAATAACTTTCTGTTATTAACTAAAAATCCTAGAGTCATAAGTATCTTTTGGAATAATATAAACTAATCAATTAGTGAAAGACTTTAACATCATTCCGGATATTTTGCAAAATGCATCAATGGAAGATGAGCGCAACTGGACCCTTTACAGGCTATCGGAGTTATTAAAAATCTCTTATGAATTAACGCAACATCCAGTATTAATTGATTTTCCGTTCAGTGAGAACATCGATATTTTCTACGAAGCACTTTTCTCTGAACGTATGTCTAAAAGACTAAATCGCACATTGGTTGAGAGAACAATAGATCAGGCAAATTACTACGCAGATTACAGAATTGGCGAGCGTATGATCACTATGAAAAGTAAAGGCATAGAATTAAACATTTTGCTGCTAGAATCATTTTGGAAATTCGGAAATGAGCTTTGCATTATATCTAAAGAGGATTATGAGAAGGATGCTGCAGCAATAGAATTTGATAGAAAACGCAGAGTGTCGGAACTTAAAGCAAGCGTCCTATACTTTTTGGATGCATGTAACAATTTAATTGAAATTACTCAACAACAGCATATTCTCGAGCAGATTGCAACATTTAAAAACGACGGGGAAAAAATCAGATACTTGGTTCGACAGCGAACTGATTTTCTACATAGGCAAGATCAGTTTACTGAAAAGGTGTATAAGAATGTTATGAATACAATTGATACAGAACTCGACTATCATAAAAACATTCAGGAAATATTTGAAATCCCGGCTGAAATAAGGGCAATTGTGCAAAAGTTTTTGTTGGAAAAAAATGCAAGAATCTCAAACTACAAGCTTTTAGCTTTTCTTGTCGAAGAAAAATTAGAAGAATTTTGTGAAGGGCTTTCAGAATTAGTTCTTCAATTGTTTAGCTATCATGATATCGGTGGAAAAGATGCAGAAAAAGTCTATCATTCATTTCTAATTGGCTTCTTCAATGATTTCAAGGAATTTTATAGTGTTGAATCAAATATGGAAGCAGGGTTAGGACGATTTGATATTTTACTTTCTCCTGATGGGCCGGAGATGAAAGGGGTTATTCTGGAAGTAAAGAAGTCAGATAATGATTTAAAAGAGAATATTGAAGCTATGCAGGAGGAGGCTCTAAATCAAATCAAAGAGAAGCAATACGCCAGTGCTCTCAAAAAGAGAGGGCTTAAGCAATTCTTTTCTATTGCCGCCGTTTTTTACGGCAAAAAATTATACCTAAAATATAGACTAAACACTATTTAAATTAGATCGTTAAGATAAGCAAACCTATCTTGATAGTGAATAAATAATGGGTGTTGATCTATTCTTGATGAATTGAATTCTTCTTCTATAACATTTATATATTACTCTGTATTTCTAATGTTTCACTCATCACCGGAAATATCTGTAGCTTTAAAATGATAAGCCCCTAACCTAAGTATTGCTACGATAATAAACATGGGGAGCCCTGCAGAATAATCATTGTGTTGATAAAAGCTATGAGCAATGTTATTCCGGATATTTAGCCCCACATTGGTAAAAAGAAATTTGAAGAAAGCCACATCATCAGCCTCAACCCCGAGTTGGAATTTCGGATTGTCTAAAAGCCTTTCGAATGAAATCCTGGTTGAAGTTCCCTGTTGATTTAACTCTATCGTTTGTGCGCCAATTTTCAGGGAAAAGTCCCTTAATAATCCTTCAAATTTTATAGCAAGAGAATCCGAGGCTAATATGTAACCATCTTCTGAGTCCTTCCCGGATTTTATATCAATTTGTGATTGTTCAAAGAAAGAGAGAATAGATGGTGATAATAGCGAAATCCAATCGCGACTGCCTTCTTCCATTGTCTTTCCAATCCAGGTTTGCGTCTTAATAAAATTAATAAGAGAATCCGATGATAGCTTGCCGCTTTTTATACCATTCGTAAATAGATAGTACAGTTTAAATATTGTAAAAGTCTTAAAATGAATATAATATTGACTAATAAGACCATCTGACACCGTTTTCGAGTTCTTATTTATATCAAAGCTCTCTACCGATAAATATTGGAGAATTGGAGGTTCAATTTTTGAGAGCAAAAGCGAAGGAGGTGGCAAAATTGGCCCAGATGAGATATAGATAATTATCTCATCTGGTGTGTGATCATGTATAAGCCTATTTAAAATATTTATTATTTTGTTTTTCCATTCTTCGGTTTTTTCATTCGTTACATCTACAGAAATTGTTTTGAAATTCAAATATTTTTTGCCTTGCTCAAGCATAACACTTATATCCTCGATGCGATTCTTATTTCCTGCGCATTGGAAATAAGAAAAGGCTTTCTGAAGATATTTTTGCTTCTCAAATCCAGGCTCAGCATTTTGAGCAAGTGCAAGCTGAAATTCGCCTGCTTTAAAATAAAGTGGTTTGACGTCCTGTAGAACTGCGGGTGCTATTTTTATAGCTTGTAGAAGATAGTCTTCTGTGATCGGATCGTTGAAATTTTTATTGGTATAATCGACAATGTAGGTATAAATATCCTGCAGATGGTTTTTAAGATCGCCTTTGCAGTTCGTGTAGAATATTGAGGTGAGACGGCACTTGGTGAACTCTGTAATGAAATTAGAAGGGAGCCATGATAAATACAATTGCATAATATTTCCCAACCGATGGTTAACCTGTTTGGCAAGTATTACAGCACTTTCCAATTTTTGCTCTAAAATTCGATTTTCCACGTTGCTCAAAATTGGGAAGGTCTGATTTGTAATATGCGAGAGATAGTTGTCAATCGCAGCTATTGCAAACTTTGAATGTTTTCTCTCACTTGCCCAAATAATATTAGCGTACATGGCTTTATATTTGGGGCTGTTAATATTATTGACTCTCTCTATGAAATAGTCGAGATTCCCTTCCGATAATGGCAATTGAGGATAAGTTTTTCCATCCGTGTTTTCTATTGCTGGAATTACTTTTCCTGCTTGTATTCTAAGATTAAAAAAAATATGCTCATAGTTGCACTTCATTTTTTCTGAAGGGTCTTGGACAATACCTTCTAACGAAACAAGAGCTTCCTTTAATGGATAGTTATATCCAAGCATAGTATCTCCATCCATAGCAGCATAGAATTCGGATAGTGATTGAAACCGCATTGTTATTATTTTTATAGGTGATTCATATAACAAATTTTCCAGGCTGTCATCAAGTTAGGTGAATTTTTTAAGGCCGACATCATCAGTAGAAAATGTCCTGTAGTAGTCAACTTCGGATAATAGGCGATCCAACGTTAATGATCCAGGAATTCTGTAGCATTTCTATTCTATGCCAGCATTAAAAGGCGGCTGTTCGTAACCGACAAAAATGGAGGGACTGATTAATAGTGGTTTAAAATTAAATAGCGTTCTTAACATACCGTGTCATATAATGATACGGTAAAACCACAACAAAATAAAGTCGGCAATCTATTTTTACAACCGAATAGTGATTCTGTGATGTATAAAAACGTAAAGTATGTTAAGTGAGAAGGAAGTCGCATTGCTCTATGAAACATTGCTGAGTGCACCTGGCATGAATGATATGGTAAAGATAGACCTACGGTTGCCGCGTAAAAATGTGTTGCTGCTTGCCGAAGTGATTGAGAAAGGGCTCCAAACAAAACCCGGGGAAGCGCTGGATGGATTGGTACGAGCCGCAGGCGAAGGCAGTCAGGAAACGTTACAGCAGATCAGTTCGGAATTGTTACACAAAGCCGGTTTATTGCATATGAGGGAAAAGTTGCAAATACTGCAACCGCCCGCTAAAAGTAAATAGTAGCTGATCAATCAACCACTAATAAAACCGGGACAATTTTGTATCATTGTTTGTCATGAATGAATCGTTTGAGTTACCAGTACAGTACAGAAATAAGACTATATTACTACCTGCGGAGCTTAAAATATGGGGATATAGTCACAGGATTCTGGTGACATTGCAAGAGCAGGTAATTATTTTTGAGCTGGATGAAGAAAGAAATTATCGAGCATTAATTTCAGACGGAGAAAAGCTACCTGCATTAGAAATGATCAAAGCAATTACGGAAAGCCTTGAATCAATATTCAAATAAGTGCTCACTAAAACTGCGGATATTTCTGCTGAATTCGTTCAAGCCATAGAGATATCTGATCAGTAGAAATTTCTACAGATTTAAAGTTGGCAGGAGTAAACCTTACGGTTCTGTTTTTTGTATTGCTGATGTAAATGAAATTACCGCCTGTATATATCGTATATTCTTCCGACACATTTTCGGCAATTTTTTTATAGTACTGTTGGGGCTCACTTTTCGGGAAATCGGTGAGAATACTAACATTTTCCATGCTGCAAATATAAAACAAAGTCAAAACAGCAACATGCTGCTTGCGAAGGTATGGCTGCGTGTATAAGTGGAAATAGGATGGGCAAAAACTTTTTGCAGTCTGCTTAGTTTTTGGGGCTTCGTTTTGCCAGCTTCAATAACAGGAGGAAAGTTATAGACAGTAAGGATAAAAATCCAACCAGGATATGCCAGGCTAATTTAAAAAGGTTTACCACCAGGAAGAACAAACCGGATACAAGCTGCCCACCATGATCGTGGGCGGCTTTGTTGGAGGTAGGCAAATAATAACCCCGTGAATGATCTTCTTTAAATTCCCAAAAATTCATATCTGTATTATAGCAAAAATGATGCTGATCAAAGAAAATAAGGAAAGATTTTTTTCGTCTAAAACAGACGGGTACGTTGCTAATTTCTTCTTCCGGTTTGCAAAAAAAGGGTTGTATTACAACAACCCTTCATCTGTGAATGACAGATATTCTGTACTGGTAAGAATTACATGATCCAGCACTTTTATATCAAAAAGCGATGCCGCCTGTTTGATCTTTTGTGTTAGCATGATATCAGCATTGCTTGGTGTTAGATTTCCTGACGGATGGCAGTGAGACAAGATCATGTAGCAGGAAGCAAGCCTTAACGCCATTGCCATGATCAGTCTTGGATCAGCAACGGTACCGGTAAGGCCTCCGGTGCATACCTTATAGATACCCAATACCCGGTGACCCCTGTTGAGGTATAGTACATTAAACTGTTCCTGCAATTCGATGGTATTTTCATCGTAGAAATGCCGCAACACTTTTTCAATGTCTGCCGAGCATTTGATAAACGGCCGGTCAGCAGCTTTCACCTTTGACTTGTAGATCAGTTCCACTTCGGATACCATGTTCCATGCTGCTGATTCATTTTTGATTTCCATAATTTCATGATTTAAAAGTTTAAAAAATTATGGAATGACCTACCGGTTTTTTGCGAGCAAGTCCAAATCCGCACGCGGAATAAATGAGGGCACTTCGCTTTGCACTGTGTGATAGCCTGAGCGTGGCTTCCGTGTTTATGCCGAACGGTTTGGAACGCCCCGAAGCAAAAAGCCGAACTTTTGGAATAACAGATGCAAAACTTTTAAAAACAAACAAAAGACAACCTCCGGTTACCTTCCGGCATAAAGCGTTTTTGCTTCTTTTTTCGTGATTGAAAAAAGAAGGCGTTGCACCTTCTATTGCTTTTTTGATTTCCTGTACAGCCATTATAACTTATCTAAATAAAGTAAAGGGTGTACCCGTAGTTATCTATATAAATGCCTGCGGCATTGCTGATCTCATCCCCGACAATTCTTTTAGTGAATTGCGTTTGCTCCGTTTTGCCTATCCATTGCCTGATAATGGTCTCATGTTGTTCATGCGGTATGAAATAAGGTGTTTGTAGCGTTAGTATGGCGTTGGACCACGCGCCGGGTCTCTTCAATTGTATCAGCTCCCGGATGGTAAACAGGCAGGAAGCGCACAGGTCGAACCCGGCCCAATTACCGCCCGGTGGAAATACTTTTCCTTCCTCAATAAAACGCTGCGCCTTGATAGCATCCCTTTGCTGCTGCTTTTCATCGCAAAAGATCATGGGCCGGGTAAAATAATAGACATTCGTTTTATGGCCATTCACATACAGGGAAATACAATCCTGCAAGTTCTCCGATGGTTTAAATTCTGTTTGTAGCCTGTTCATATTTTAAGGTGTGCGGGATATACCGCCCGCACCCGGTATGTGTTATCACGATTTAAGCAGGTGTAAACTGTTCAAAAAAATAGTTCTACTGCTGTTTTAAACCTACGTTCTTTCAGTTCAGCATATTGCACAAACTGTTGTAAACAATGCACGGAAAACAAAGCCAGGTAACCATCAAATAACTGGTCGGAAAACAGCCTGCCCGATCTGGATAATTTGCTCCCGTATTTTTCAATAGCATCATGCACCGCATAAGCCAGCTTCACCCACATATCTACATTTAGCAAGGGCGTTTGCCATTTCTCCCGGAGTGCCTCGGGATTTTCTTTTACCCGTTCGGCAAGGGTCTTGGTAAAGTCAACGAATGCGGGAATATCTGCGGGCAATAAATCAAACAACAGCTTTGCCCGCTGTACATTATTAAGGTTATGTAAGGATTGCATAGTAAAAAAATTGAAGTGTTTCGAAATAGCCGGGCATGATGCCCATACCCGGCAAATGATTACCGGATAAAACCCTGCATCTGTATATTGCAAAGCCATTGGTTGGCAAAGCTGCAATGACCGGCCTGCCATGTTTTAATAAAAGATTTTATCTGCCCGTTTTCCATGCGGATACTTTCTTCATACAATCCCAAACTATCCTGTTGGTACAGTTGCGGGTAAATGTGAACGGCTTTCATATCCTTTACATCTTTGCGGTTATCCACTACGATAAAAACCATTTCAGGATCGCGCATCAAATCGCCGTTCAGCTTGTAATAATGGCAAAGGCTGTAAGTGGTTCCTACGCCTTCGGGCGTAAGGATATTTTCTTCCAGCCGTTCCATACTAAGGGGCATAAAACCTTCTGAAAAAAGTTTGATATGCTGCTCAACGTTCAGCTTTTTTATCAGGTGGCAAAATATGCGGGTGGCTTGTTCATTTAATTGTTTCATAAAAGAGTGCAACTCTTGTTATGCGGTGCTGCGTCCGCACTAAAGGTTAATTTTCTAAAACTTTGTCCTGCTGTTTCGTACTGACTCTTTCGCTACCGTATTTAGCGCGTATTTGTTCCAGCGGTGCACCGTTGCCTCTTGTTTTAAAGGCTTCATTGCGGTAGTACCATGCAACTTTTTTAGAGGCGAAATAAAAACCGGTCTCCCTCAGTGTATCTTTTACGGGCCGGGTGTTACCGGTAACCCATATCCAGTTGCCTACAATTTCAATCAAGATGCCGGGCAGGTTAATAATCTTTTCTATTACCTGTCGGTATTCTTCGGATAACCTTATTTCGGTGTCTGCTTCTTCATCTGACAGCCCGGCTCCCTTTGTCAGTTTTACACAGGCAAATGCGTATTCGGTATTAATGGCCTGCATGGTGGCGGTGTCGCCGCCCCGGTCGGGGTGGTTTTCCATTGCCAATTTTTTGTACAGCTTCTTTACTTCGTCTATCGTATTACATCCGTTAAAAAACTTCATAAAAAATTGCCGCCCTTTTTTATCCCTGCGGGCGGCGGACAGGTTGCGTGTTTAAAATGGGGTTTCGTCTGCGGCTGGTTCAGTATTGGCTTCACCGGCGTTACCACCGTTTGCCTTTCCATGCAGCTTAATGCGGTCTACATGAAAATTGAGGCTTGCTTTAGCTTCACCTTCTGCATTCACCCACGCGTTGGCGCTTACCCTTCCGGATACTTCTACCAAACTGCCTTTAAGGAGATGTTCAGCAATACCTGCTGAGATCCAGTAAGAGCAATTAAAATAAGTAGCCTGCTCTTTTAGCTCACCGCTCTTTGTTTTGAAACGGTCATTGACTGCAAGGGAGAAGTTCACAACCTTCCCGCCATTTTTGGTTTCAGTCACCTTTGCATCTGCTGTTAATCTTCCTACGATTTCCATAATTGATAAAATTTAAAAAATGAAAAAAATGATTAAGAAACTACGCCTGCGGCTTCGTTCCTTACTCGTAGCAAACCCTTCTTATCGCAGGACTTGGGAAAAGCAAGGTTTTTTGAAACAAAATTTTTTTGATCGTGGAATAAAAGCGCAGCGGTTATGCCGCGAAAGCAAAAAAGCGACAGTAGGGAGCGTAATTTTTTTCAAAAACCTACAGGCAAATGAAATAAGCGACAGCGATCCTTATTTCATGCAGACCTTGCTTTTACTAAGGCATGTGTAAGATCTTCGCGACCAGAGGGAGAAACGAGGCGAAAGGTTTTTGTGGGCGGGAAAGAAAAAATCAATAGGCGCTGCTATGGAATGATACAATAAAAGGGAGCGTCGCAACCACTGATGCAACACAATACAACAGCCGGTTACCTTATTTTACTAAAATCAGTCGATGCAGCACGTTCCCCCGAGACCCTATCATCATAATAGCATATATTTAAGTTTGTAAACCCTACCTGTAAACCCATGCTGTCTCTAAAAAGTTGTGTTGAATTAATTGAAATGATCGACAATTATTCATTACGAATAGTCGACCGAATATTTGTGGTATTTGGTATAGAGCACTTAATCCACCCCTCATTGGGCAAATTCACGAAGGATGATAAAGTAAATATCCTTCTTAAGACACTTAAATTTCCGCCGACAAAAGGGCCTTTTTCAGACTCCTTCCAATTAGACTTACTCCAGTATATGGTGGAACACTATTACAAACACCTGGCTGAAGACGAGGATATACGTCGTACTCTTTTATCTTATGATGCGAACCCTGATAATGTTAAACACGAGGATAAGTTTTCACATAACCATCAGTCATTATCAAATGCATTAAAACGTGACGGTTATATCATTAAAGAGCGAACGATTAAAAAGATGTTGCCGGACGAGATTGAGGAAGTAAAAACAGAAAGTGAATTATTCTTATTTCTACGAAAATTTAATTTTATCACTACACTAGGGCATTTAAAACAAGCGATCGAAAATCATTCCCTGGGAAATTGGGCCGGAGCCAATGGGCAATTTCGTCCTTTTATAGAATCGTTGCTTATGGAGATTTGTAAATTACTTTTGCCAGGCAATAAATGTGATAGTGCCAGCGCCGCCATAAACCTATTAAGTAAAACGGCAAACCCACCGTTCTTGTTAGTTGACCTGAATGAAGTAGAACACGCCAGTTGCAACAAGCCTTTTATTGAAGGGCTTTGGAAGAGGCTTCACCCGGAAGGAACACATCCCGGATTATCAAATGAAGAGGATTCAACATTTAGATATCATATTACGATTGTCGTCGCTTATAGCCTTTTAAAACGGTTATCTAACCGAACATATACCTAGAGAAGCATGTAAACCAAGACATTTATCTAACCCGGAAATGTTTACCCGATCATGAATACAATGCAAATTATCGCAATAATTTCCCCGTTTGTCTCTGCCTTTTTATCAGCATTCCTAACTTATAAGTTTACTTCACAATCTAAAAGACTGGATATTTTATACCAGAATAAGGTGCCCGCATTTAAGGAAATAGCTGCAAATATTATTTCTTTTAAAAATTACTGTGATGGACGCGTTGCTTATGTTCAGGGAGATGAGTTTCATCCATTTTACAAAGATTCAATAGGTGTTCTTGAACATCGTACGAAAATTGCCTCAAGTTTTGAAACTAACATAGTTTTTGTATCTAAGCATGTACGAGGTAGACTCTCTGATTTGGTAAATGAAATGAGTAGGCTTTGCAATGCTGAAATTTCAATAGGAGCAGGATATTATGAAACTCGACCGATATCAGAATATGAGAGGATGGCATCGCTAACAGATGATGTTGTGGATATTTTGTATAATGATTTGAATCTCCCGAAGAAATAACCCTACAATTGTAGAGTTCGGAAAAGTTAACAAAGCGACTTGGTAATATTCAGTTGTCTATAGATAGGCAATAAAAAGAAACAAACGGTGTCAAAATTCTTTCACATCAAATTTACGTTCGTGCACAATATCTGGAAACTTTTACAACCCTTCGGAAAAGAGCAACAGCGAGAACCCTTTACTGAGTATATGGTAAGAATCAGAAATGATAAGCGTTTTGATCACATTCCAAGCGAAGTATTTGAGCAATGGATCTACCCGCATCATGGCAATGAATATACGTGCAGAAATTATGGATGGCTTGATTATAGATTTGTGTTAATTGAACGCCAAAGCTGGAGTACGGACCAGCTAATGGGTATTCATATTTTTTCTGAGTATAGGCTCTCTTTTACTGGAAGAGATTGGCCACTAAAAGAGATTAGTGCACTTGAGGAAGACGAAGAATGGTGGAAAAAAAATGGCACTTGGAGGGTCCCACCAATAATAATAGATGTAAACAAATTTATGATGGATGCTCCACAATCAGCTGAACTAACTGGTCCCTTCCAGCTTGTTGAGGGACATACCAGATATCGTAATTTTCGGATATTGATGTCAAATAATGAATTTGTCGCCCCAAGCCATGAAGTGTTCGTTATTACAACCAATAACTCCGATCAATCAAATCAATGTAAAGGATATTAAACGGATCTAAACAAACAAAGGCACGATTAGAGATTGACTGATTTTCGAAAGCTTTAGAGAAAATAGGGAGTGTCGTAGGATGTAAACATGAAATATAAAAATTATATTGACAAATTCTCAGAGTTTGGGAACTTAGCCATTAAAGAAACAAAACATAAACCATTGGATAAAAAGCTTTTGGATATTGTACAAAGCATGGCGTCTGCTTTATCAATTGAGAAGGCCTATAAAATCTCTGAGATTTGTAGTAAATATGAATTGGGAGATGGCACGGCATATCAATCTCCTACGAGTAAAGAAAAATTTATTAGAGGTCTATTGTTGAATAAAGATGAAAAATTCTTGGTAGATCTTTCGAATCGCATAATTAATGATTATAGATCAGACGAGGTATCGTATGCGTTAAATGCGTATTATGGAGGTAAATTTTTTAAGTTATCGGTGGTAACACGAAAGGAATTGCTTTCGGCTTTGTATTCCTTGGGTGATCTTAATGGCAACAGAGATATAAATGACTTCCTGAAGGAGTGCGATATGGAAAAATTTATTCCGATAAATTCAGTCGATGTACTCAATATCTTATTTGGAGGCGCGGAAAAACAGAAAGAAAAAGATCTTGTCCAGATTTTGGAGGAAAATAAAATATACGAGGTTACAGATAGCCGTTTCTTTACATTTCTCGAACAAATTGTTCATCCATATACAAGAAATAGCGTTAGTTCAAAGCAGTATTCTGTGGTTATTAATCAACATCTAGCAAAAGATGGACTTATTCTGACTTCCATAAACGAAATCTCCGGGCAGACTGTATACAAAGTAGTTCAAAAAAATGGCGTAAATGAAGGAGTAAAAAACCTGATTTTTGCTTCAAGCAGCTATAAGCCGGAAATAGTACTTGATGATGCATTGAGCAATCGAATAAGGATTGTAAAGAACGAAGAGCATTGTTTGGTTTATGACAAACCGATAAAAGAAACAGGATTATTATGGGTCGAATTGGTGGAATGGTGGTCTGACAAAAATGGAGGACAACGAAATCAGGAACAGGCAATAAATTTAAAAAGAAAATTATCAAGTTCCCTGGCAAGTCCACCTGAAAAGATACTATTTGACACTTACTACCAGGTTTTTTCGAAAAGACTTAACCGAAACCTACCGGCGCTGATTCCCCAGGTTTATTTGCATTACGACCCATATTCCATAAAACAATACGGTATTCAATACCTGACAAGACAAAGAATGGATTTTTTACTCTTGCTACCCGGTGCTTCCAGAATTGTTTTGGAGGTAGATGGGAAACAGCATTACGCAAAAGATGATATTGCAGATCCAGACAAATATGCGCAAATGGTAGCACTTGACCGGGAGTTAAAATTATTGGGATATGAAGTGTATAGATTTGGAGGCTATGAGTTGGTGGAAGGGAACAAAAGTATAATTGTAAGTTTCTTTGATAAATTGTTTAAGAAACATGGGATTTTAAGCGGCGAATTGTAATTCTACTTCCCAAAATTCTTCAGCAAATTATCTCGCCGTTTTGTGATCGTAGTCATTTTTATTACCCTCTTTCACCTCATGAAATAATCTCAACCAAAATTTTCTTGCAATGATTCCCCGGGGGATAAGCAAAAGATACTATTTTACAATCGTAAACCAATTCACAAAACCATAAACCCCAGCCAAAAAGTCATCTATGGTTTATTTTTATAAAATGTGATCTCCCATCAGTACAATGATCGAATATGAAAGGAAGGGATGGACTATCCAGGCAGCCGGTGGCGGATTGGTATTGAGAAGATCGCATGAAGAAGGTGGTATTTACTGCTGGGTCAGGTACGAAACGGATTATGTGTTGGAAGCAGAAATAGAAGGATATGAATATATTCTTAATCCAGGTGCAGCCTTTCATTATGGTGATCTTCTAAACCAGTTCAACAGAACTGCAGAGCATGTATATCTCCACGAACCTTGTTATACTCAGGAACTAACATCATTGTGCTGGATACCAGAAGAGTGTTAGAACCCAAACATTTGCTATTTGATCTTGGACATTTTGCCGTGGTCAATAAAAAATCCACCAGCGTCATCAGATGAACCGTACAAATAGATCACGACAATTAAAGCCGTAGCAACGCACGAAATAATCTTACTCAGTTGTCCAACCCGTTCTAACTTTTTTATTATATCTTTTTTCTGTTCCATTATTATCTTTTTTATTGGGATATTGCGCATCTCTCCACTCCTCCGTCAACCTGGAAAATGTGGCTTTTGAATCGCCGCGGTAGATTCATATTTATATTTGCATATCATTACTGCCCTTGTTGGTGTTGAGCGTAGATTTGTGCCCTGCCCTCACCAACAACGATTAATCCAAACTTCAATTTAATTTAGCTCCTGCCCAACTTCCTATTGCTGGTGATGCCTGCTCACGAACACCAACAACGGAGTTAAATTATTCTTTAACCTGACAAGCTATGAAATTATCAAGCCGTCATTTAAGGTTATGGATAAATCTTAGTGTAAAAAAATGATCAAAGACATCATAAAAAGTGTTAATAATATTTTCCGACTTCAAAACATTCAATAAGAGCAACTGAGGAAACCAGCATTCCTGTAATTAACCATTACTGCACCATAAGAGTAATCATCAGCGATATAAAAGTTGCCAGTTAAATTATCATGAACCTTAATCTATTTACCTAAAAGCAACAATTATTTTAATGTTATTACGTAAATGCTTTTATGAAAAATTTAACCGCAATTTTATTTATATCCGCTTTGATGATCATTTTATTTTCTTGCAATAAACGTGACGACTTAACCGCTCAACCGGCTTGTAAAACTTACAACATTGAGGGAGAAATTGAAACTGTAGCGAAATACCAGGGTTGCAATAATATATTCTATTCAGAAACCTTTAATGAGGCCGGAACGGTTGAATGTAAAGAGGGTACGCTTCAAATTTTCAAATTGAAGTATGTTGTACAATTTGAGAATAATTCCTCTATACCTATTATTTTCAGTGATGATCTTAATGCGACAACCATTACACCTGAAAAGAGCCAGCTGGTAAAAAGCACAGGATCGTATACATTACTTTATGATAGTGATAAAATTACCAATCAACGTGCTGTACTTTACATTGATGAAGAACTAATTGAAAGTAGAATGTTGACAGACGGAACAACTAAATTTTTCACACCTCTCAAAGGTAACAACATCAAAATAGCCGTTATTAACAGTAATCCTGCTAATAATTGATGTAAACTACACATCCGGAAAGAATTAAATAATGATCCTGGAAGATTCACAGGTTAAACAGGAATCATTTGTTGAAACAGGTTGAGGCTCACCTCAAACATAAAATATCTTCATCTGAACCAATGGATGTATTGTTTATAATTAATTTTTTTGCAAGTATACACAATTTAATATAACACCTAATAATGTCTATTCTTCCAAGCTCGACTGTAAGGAATTTTATTATTTAGCTGCTGCCGCTTTTAATGCCTCAACTTCTGCCTGCAGATCCTTAATTGATTGTATCAGAACGGGAATCAGCCCAACATAATTTAACAGCTTCTTGCCTTCATCATCAGTACGTACCAGTTCCGGCATTACCTGTTCTACTTCCTGTGCAAGCAAGCCAAGCTCCAGGTGGTCTGCCTGGCCAGAAGGATTTTTAAGGAGATTGTAATTTACAGGCTTTAATTTACTGAGTGATGACAGACCATACTTTATTGGCGCCACATTTCTTTTAGCACGACTATCTGAATAATTGTATACAGTACCAACTGCAAGATCATTAAATGTGCTGGTTTGAGAATTGTAAAAAACACACCAGTTCCCTGTGGTGGCTATCCTGCCATTCCATATATCAAACTGAAAGAAATTAGTGGAGGTATTGTCATTTGTCAAATAGAGGCTTCCGTGAGCAGTTGTATAGTAGTTGGTTTTATAAGCCACAGGCCCGATTGTTACGTAACCGGGGTGTAACTGAATTTGTGCAAAAGCTATGGAAGCAAATAATAAAAATGATACTGATAAAATTTGTTTTTTCATTTTGTTTCGGTTTATAATGTGGTTTATGTAATATTCATTCATATATATCTTAAGTAGTATGTTCTCTATATTTCTCTTATCGAATGTGTCTTCCCATCCCGACAATATTTTATTCTTTTATGCTGATATGTGAAGACACACATTAGTAGGAAAAAAACATTACCCTAAACTAATACACCTATTCCCCGCCTACCGCAGAGTCCAGCCAACACACTTGGCTCGGAGTTGAGACTCCGCGGAGAAACCTTACTCTGCGGAGAACTAAAGATTATCTTTTGCATATAGGATGACAGTGGGTTTGTTTATTAATATTATTTTTCACAAGTAATGCCTTGGCACTGGTCTGGCTCTGCTGCTTTGCCAACGCTACCAAACCAGCGCCAGCGTTCTATGTGCTACACGCCTGCGCTAGATTGAGAATACTATGCCCAATTTGTAAAGAATGCCCACATTTATTGAGAGTACAATTATAAGAACAAGAACCATGAGAAAGACTTTGAAGGATAAAATTGATTGAGGGTTTACGACCGCATCAGTAGGTTGATTAGGATTATAACATACACTTACAATTGAGTTGAGAGGCGGCTTAGTTAGCCTATAATCATTCGAACTTATTTTATATTCTATCTTTGAGTCTTGATCAACAAAACTAACAATTGGTGCAAATTGTGTATGTTGATCTAAATCAATTTTACTTTCAAAACCTATAATAGTTCCCTTTGTCCATTTGCCTACTTTCATCTTCTTTGATATAACTTTATAATCAATCCAGATATTTTTAAAGACAAATCTAAATATGATATAGTCCATTACAATTAACCCAGCGATACTAAAATAATTTGACAACATATATATACGTTTTATAGACATTTTTATTCTGCCCCTCTTCTCAAAAATGCAGTTCTATCGAAATGGAATCTGAGTCCAAAATTCATTTCAACACTATATGAAGTGTTTGTAAATGGAAGTCTTAAGTTTACCGGGGATTCTATCACTCCCCTTGAACCTACTGTAAGGTTATTAAGATTAAGTTTAGTAAAATTTTTGTCCGCAATATCTAGTTGCGTTTTATAAACTCCTCTTGATAAAAAGGGAACAGTAAACAAAGCTCTTCCGGAAGCAAGATCTCCCGTTACAAAATTTGTTTGACCCGGCATATAGCGAAAATCCGTATAATAATTTTTTATACCAAAATTGATATATGCGTCCAATGGAGTTATCTGCCGGACATCTCCTCCTTTTTCTGTATTATAACTTCCTTGTATTCCATATGGAATAACCATTTTTTCTATATTGCCAGGCTTTTGGACTGTAGTTTTAAATTGCACACTTGTATAAACTTCTTCTTCTGATATTGGATTAAAGAATTTAAAATAATCTAAAGTTCGTTCGAAATCGGATAGTCCATCATTTTGGGTTATTGATTTAAAAAGATGTGTCCCAGATTTACCCTTGTCATCTTTATATCCGGAAAATTCTAATGTATTGGAACTCCATGTTGCATTATATGTTTTGCCATTTACTGTAAAACTTCTCAATTGGCCGGCTTGAACCGATACATTTTTACCACCTACTTGATAAGCAGTCCCCGCTTTATAAGTCTCAAAAGTGGCATTATCTGGCAAACCAACCATTGTAGTATTTCTACCGGGAGTTGGTAGGGTAGTATCTCCAAAGGGATCACTATGAAAAATTGGATTATTATTAAACACAGAATATTGACTTACGCCAACGGTTGGCCTTGGGTCAACATTCCATCTTCTCATTATTCTCGCATCATACTGCCAAAACTCAGCAGTGGTTGTATTCGGCGCTATTTCAGGTGTTTTTTCCTGCCCGTTTATAGAATAACGATAGAATGCAGCGCCAGCCTGATAAGTTCTTCCGGGCATTAGCATGCCGCCTGCATAATAGTCCTGCGCTGTTAATACTTCTGCTGTATAATAATCAATCACCGCATCACTGTTCTCATCCACGCCTATCTTCCGGTCGCTGATCGTTACCATCACATTACCTAAATGATTGGTCAGCTCATATACTCTTTTACCTTCAGTACCATTGGTAACCGGGTCGCCAGTGGCATTATAACTGGCATTGGCAAGTGGTGTGCTGCTCTGTATGGTTAACCCTGGCGTTACCATGCCTACACGACTGCTGCCGTACAAATGCTGCTCTGCCCATGTAAAAGAACTGTTGTCGTATCCGTACAAAGTTAATACATTTCCCTGGGCGTCTCTTACATAATAATCTTCTTTGGTAGCGCTTATTGTTTTGGTAATACGGTTACCACCGGCATCATAGCCGTAGCTCATGGGATTGCCACCTTTGGTTATACTTGCTATCTTTCCATATACCGTCCAGTTGATGCGGGTGATTGTTTCAGATACATCACCGATAAGATTTCCTATCTTGTCATAAGTATAATTATCGGGAGACTGGCTGTCTATATCATCCGGAAAATTTCCCGCTGCGGCTTGATCAGTAACATAATTCAGGCGGTTATTGATCAATTTATTGTTGCCATCCACATTATATTTATAACTTAATTGATCCATTCTCTGCGCTGCCATAGACAATGGATAGGGAAGACACCACTTCAAATTAATATTACCGTTCGCATCGTACTGGAATCTTTCCATGTGGTAGCTCCAATAAGAAGTTCCTGATCCCCAAGTGGGCGATGAAGTCGTTAACACATTTGTTTTAAAAACAGCTCCTGTCAAACGGTTTAGCTGGTCATACCTGTATGTCTTTCCCCTTGCCGCACCTGATTCAATATTGCTGATCGCGTATGTGCTGCTGCTGATATTACCGTTAAATAAATTCTTACCATGATAAGTATCGCGTACCACACCTGATTTATCATAAGCCGGTGCGCTGAATGGTATTTTAAATGCCGGCGCATTGGTCATGCCTCCAACCGGCACATAATCATATTCTTCCTTGCCATCTGCAGGATCATCATCTGCATAATACCCCAGGCTAAACGCCAGCACATCTCTTCCCTGGCTGGCAAAGGGTTCGCCTGCTTTTCCATCCTTGCTCATATCGCGGTCAGGGTCCAAAAGCTGCCCGTTAACACCCTTCAGCCATCCCTGCAACGTATAGGCAAAGTCCATGCCCTGTACTTTGTTCTTGCCGAGCTCTACCCTTGCCAATGGGCCATGCAGGTAGTAACGATAACTCGCTTCCTTTACCCACAGGTTAGGATCACTCTCATTGGTTCTGCTGCTCAGCGCGTCTGTTACCCGGTTGTCTGCATCATATAGATACCAATAATAAAACTGGTCCCATTTACCATCCTGGTACAATACCTTGTTCACCTTACCGCTAACAAGGTCGTACTCGTATTTGATCTGCTTTAACCCGGTGCTACCCGTTACATATGCCGCTTCCCGAGTTTTTAATGCTGTATTTTCCTGCGTGAGCGTTTTAACATTGCCGCTGATATCATAACTGTAATACGTGGCTGCCTGCCTGTTGTAGGCCGGGTCGGAGCCTGCGGATAATAATACTGTTGCGGCTACCCGTTTACGCAAGTTGGATAAGGTGCCCGTAAGGGAGGACGGTAACCAGCCGGTTGGTTCATTATCGTAATAGGTAAGGGTAACCTGCCGGTTACTGCCTGATGCCAGCCAGGTACCAAGCCAGCTTGTATTGCGGGCATTGTTTTCTGTAACACTGCCTGCATTTAGTTTTTCACCTACTTCTTTAATACGACCCAGGTCATCATACATTGTATAGCTGAACCTGCCAGCAGGATTTTCAGGATCCACCATTGCCGGTGATTGCTGCTCTTCATTTTGCGAGATAGCTAACCTGCCCAAACGATCATACCAGAACTCTGAGGTGCCACCATCGGGCGAGCTTTGCTTTACCACCTGGTTCAGACTGTTGTAATAATAATTGACTGCCATACGGTGTTGCGGCACCAAAAAAGGTGGCTGACCTTCAGGGTTACTTTCTGCAACTCCCCCGGAAGGAATATTAAAACGATACCACAGCAGTAGCGGGTTGCTGGTAACCGCAAGGTTACCTTCGGGCATAAAGCAAGCGCTTTGCATATTGGCGGCAATTTCCTGGGTGGTAATTATCCTGTTGTATACACGCAGATGCTTAAATATTGCTGCATCTATAGCAGGCATTACATAATTACTGCCACTATAGTCTATTCCCCAGCTTAACGGATAAGCAGCGGGAGCAAGACTGGTTAATAACTGCCCATCAAAATAAACGCTCAACGCCCCGGAAGCTATACCAGTAGAAGATTGTATTACAAGATGTGACCAGTCTTTTAATGTAATAGTCGAAACATCTGTCACTACATGATTGGTTGCCGTTATGGCTATCTGCTGATTATTGATCTTATTGAGCGTATATAGTTCAATCCACAACTTGCCGTTTTGCAGGGCTGCCTGGCATATATACTTATGATCGGGTGTTACAATACGAAACTGGCGTGTACTGCCTCCATTACTATATAACCAAAGCTCAAGAGATTTTGCCGTATTATTTTGTAAACTGCTGCTTACATCAGTAAACGCAGCCTGTTGGTCTTCTGTCTGCGGAAGTCCTGTGCCATCGCAGACACTTCCCATATTCCTGTAAATATCTATATTATCCAGGTCATTTCCCTGTAGCAGATCCACACCTTCCGGAGCAATGGTTTTAACCAGGTTCCCAGCCTGGTCATAATAATAGAGCGTATAATGATATTCGTACTGATCACCCTCCAGGTTAGCAGTTGCCTCATTGCTTAAGCATTTTGATATATATGCATTGCGGAAATTGCGTTTTATTTCTTCTATATATACATAATAGTTCTGTCCCGCACGATCAAAAGCACTGGATACTATATCGGCTGTACATGCAAAATCATCGGGCTGCAATAGCGGTGATGCCGGTTTATTATATAAGCGGGCATTGGTATTGGTCATACAATCAGTAGTAAAGCCGGCATACTCATCGTAGGATAGTGCATAGCCCAGGTTTTTGTTCAGGTAGTTTGTGAGTAATACCCGGTATAGTTTAGTATCTATTGCCACGTTGGGATATACTGTTCCAAAGTCAGCTAAAAGAGTTGATATCACACTACAGCCCTCATAAGAATGAGGCGCATCACCTCCTGCTGTAGTCATAAAGGCTACCGGAAGCAATACAGTTTTATCTAAAAAACGGCAGTTATTTGTGCAACGATTCAGCAGATCCTGTAATTCGGAAAGGCTTAGTTTATAATCATCTTTTAGTTCCTGTTGCAACCATGTATGGAATTGCTGATCTGTATAACCTGACGGCCGCAATGCCGCAACACTGGCGCAAATGGTTGAGTTGATATCTCCGGCAGCTACATTGACCATAAATGGTGTTCTGTCATACGGGTAAGGTTGCTCCAAAAGATCAGGCCCAAAGCCTTTAGCCATAAGCGTTGATCCGATCACGGCAGTAAAAGCTTCTGTGAAGTTGTTGTGCCCATGAGCGGATGTTATGCCGGTTGGCAATGAGCTTGCAGGGCGGATATGGTATACATCGGCTGTTTCTATGTGCTTTTTAGCTATTTCGTATAAATGATTTATGAGGGTGGTGATGTTTGTATTACTGATACCAGCAAATCGTTGAGTAACTCCATTGGCAACATCAAGCGCATTCTCCTCATCTCGTACTGATTTTAATTTATACTCCCAACTTTCTTTTAAGGATACTAAGTCGAGGATAGCCTGAGATCGCAAAGCATCTACTGATTGTGCCTCAGATGCATAAGGGCTGCCATTAACTGCAAGGCAATTTAACGCTAATGCCTCGCCTGAATATTCATTAAATACCTTTCGTTTATAATGATAAGCAGCATAGAGCGGATCTGATGTACAGGACGGAGAGGATGGTAATGGCGAGCATTGCGGAGCATCAGTTAAAATCTGCATTGCAAAAAGTGTATGAGTACTATTAGCACCAAGTTCCGAGCAATAATCTACACTGGGCAACATAAAAAAATTATCAATTTTTTTCCGACTTTCGCCAGGCTGAAATTCGATCCAATATGAATTGTCTGAAATGTAGCAGGCATTATTCCAGGACGATGTAAATCGGTGCAATTTGCTATATACTCTGATCTTCACTTTTACAGGACGGTTAACAGGAGTTTCATTTACGCCAGTTTTGTGATACACGTAACCCGCAAAAGAATAATCGCCCACGCCGTTATTGTGAATATAAACCGTATCAATTTTAAATTCGGAAATGGTTGGGCACTCGGAACTACAAGAAGCCGAAGCAAGTAAAGATTCTCCTACAAAACAATTTTTACAATTTGGCAATGCTGCTTCCTTTGCTAACTGCACATATTTTGCTTTCAATTGCAGGTAATAGCTTCGATACAGTTCCCATTCCCTCGTCAGTGAACGGCAGGAGGATGAAGGAGAACAACTGTTCCAGGAATTAACCCAATCCGTTTGAGTGGCGCTTGTGTTAACAGGTCTGCAATACAAAACCCAATCTATCAACTGCAAAATATTTTTTACAGGTTGAGTTGTGCCATAACTATCTTTAATAAATATTTGTAAGGCTTTTGATGCATTCAGCAAATCATCCTGCATACTTGTTTTATAGGCTGCACCGGGTCCGCCGGTAACAAAAAACGGATCTTTATTGGCATCAAGCAGCGCCTTGTAATTAGTCCGACTAAAATAACCTGCCGACTGTGCTTTTTCACCTGTAGTTATCTGCTCCTGTAGTTTCGCATCAAATATATAGCTTGATGATGCATAACTGTTACACCACTGGTAACTGCAATATTCTATATGTCGTTTTACAAAATCGTCCGCCCATTCAGGGTGCTGCATATACGCTTTAAAGAATTCAGCGACCGTTACATCCCCGTCCTTAATATGCCTTACCGCTCCATTCTCATCTGTAAACGCATAGTTTGTGATCTGCGCATCGCTTTTGTAGTTCAACGCTATACCTTTATTATATGAAAGTATACTTACATTGGATTCAGAGGCAGGTATGGCATAGGTATCCGCATCGAATAAAGCATATTGCCCGCCCGGGCGCACGTCCGCTTTCATCTGTTCCAATTTTATATCACATGGCGACATTTCAGGCTGACAGGTAGCGGCTATTGCCGCACAATTATTGTATAAAGCAGTGTAGGTAGTATTGATCCAGTTTGTGATGATTGTTGAAGCAGGATCGAAAGTAAAACCTTCATATTTCTCATTTTTCAAATTAAGCAGCAATGCGTTCATATTAGCTGTAAATTCAGAAAGTGTTCCCAGCTTAACCTCGCATGTGCTGCATTCCGAGTAGCAGGCCTGCAGATCGGTAGTAAGTATTTCATCATGCAGAAAAGCCTGCAGTGTTTTCAGATCAGTATTATTAGCTATATACTGGTCCACCTGGTATTTGATCTGCTCTTCACTGAGTTTTAAAGTATAGGTAACTGTATATTCTCCTATTTTCGGCACGGTAAAACTCAGGTCGTCTGTAACCGCAAGCGCATTTTCATGACAGGCAATATCATTCCCGGTAAATGGTGTGCTGGTTTTGGTAGCTACAGGATTTCCACAATCATCTTTTACATCAACAGTTATATCATAATAACAATTGCTGCAAAAAGCCGGGCTGGCAGTAGGTGTTGTAAGCAGTGCTGCAGGGCTGACACTATAATGAACTGTAAAATTACCTGTTACAACGGCGGTAAAGGTTGCGGCTGATTGCTTCAGCAATGCGCCTCCATCCACCCGGAAGTCTGCCGCTTTGATCAGCGACTGGTTGATCGTTGTTCGTGCTCCGGAGGCTGTGGCTGAACTCAGTTGATCCAGATTACCCGGGGCAATGCCCGCCAGCGCTGTTGCTATGGTTTTACCATCAGGATCAATATAACTTACGCTGATCTGGCCATTGGGGTCAACTACCATATTCTTAAGGTAGTGTGATGCATTACCCACCTCTACACCGAAAAGCCTGTCCAGGTCCTTTTGCATAGGTTTTGAATAATAATATCTTGTTTCATGACCACTACCTGTCTGGAAAGTTTGACCTACGCCTCCCTGCCGCCTGATCCTGCCTGTATTATCAGCCGTATATTCTTTAACAGAAAAAGGATAGCCGCCAGCATCCGGCACATATTTGGTAAAGTAATAGGAAGTATTGCCGATAAATGGATTGTTAGATGAGTAATATTGTGAAGCACCACTGACGTTGCTCATGTCATCAGCTTCAATATTGCAGGTTGTGTTATCAGGTAGACCTATATCATCATGACTATAGGCATTACCCGATGCATTTTTATTTATAGCGGAATAGAACTGTAATTTATTGGCATCAATAGGAGCCGGCAAAATGTTCATGGCGGCACGCCCCATTATATCATATACCGTTTCTGCTACTATAGCTTTATCTTCTGTATTGCTGATGGTTACCATTTCGCGGTTGCGCATCGTGGCATCAAAATAGGTGATCACCTCTTTTCGTTTCCCTCCTTCCGCAAATGATCCTGTGTACTGCCAGTTCAGCTCTTCATTATGATGATCTATATATATACAGGCTGTATTATTATTATCATCCTCGTAAACCCAATCATCAGTAAGCCGAAGACCTGATGGTGTCTGGTAGGATATTTTTCTTATCCGTACTATTATATATCCCTCCGTATACGGAAGATTGATCGTATACGAAAAAGCAGGTATCGTTACCCGGGTACTGTTAAATCGCATCCATTCCTCTACTAAGTTAACGGGGATATTGTATGGCCCGGTTATACCTCCATAATTATCTTCTATTCTTTTTCCGTACTCTCCATACCTGTCTATATATGCCCACTCCAGATCATATTCTTCCGCACCGGGAAAATCTAACGGGTCCCATGTAATATCAAGCTTCTGATCTGCCGGATCGAGTGTTGTGGCAACACGCAGCATAGATGCTGATTTACCCGAAGATGATGCTGCTGCTTCCTGCACCTGCAGGCGCAGTTTTCCGCCGCCATCTTGTGTAAACGGGTATTTACGTTTTACAAATATCTGGTTGCGGATGCGGAATATATCAGGTATCTTTTTGCCGAATTCTTTTGATGTTATGGAATTTACTACAACAGTAACCCTGTAAGCATTTTTAAACCGGTAAGCGGCATCTACCGGGTAATAGCTGCCAGACGTTGTATCATATTTTACCACCAGGTTTACATCTTTGATTTCTGTAGGGCTCTGCTGATCGCGGCTTGAAAAATATTTTATTGTTACATTCAATGTGCAGGTGAATGAACGGTTGTAAAAATGTATAGCTGTATCGCGTCTCAGCTCAAACGAAATAATATTATCCACGCTCAGGTTGTTGATCTGGTTCCAGTCTGCCAGAGACAAATGCTCAAATTTGTCATCCACCACCATGCAGGAATCCCCCTTTTTTAATTTTCCCGCAATGGTCTGAATATATGATTCATCTGCCGCAAATGCAGGTACTGCCGGTAAAACATATAAAAACAGCAACAAAATCATACCGGGCAAATGTTTTGCAAATACACCAAAGCCTCTCCTGTTTACAACAAAACGTTTAATACTGCTTGTCATGGTCGAAGATTATTGATTTCAGTTGTTGAGATTTTGTGCCAGTTCCACATGATATGCTGCATAGGCAGGATCTACCTCCACATTTTTCCTTCCCGGTTTTACAATTGACTCCAGCATTTCATCTATGTTTATAGCTGTTGCCGCGTTATATTGATAGTCTGTCACCGTCTTAAAATATTCCCTGTTATCCGGTGAACCAGGCTGCTTCCACCACTCTATGATCGCTTGTTGAATGGTATAGTGCTGCGGGTCATAAATCAGCACACAGGATTTTATTTCAGGCTGGTAATTATTTATGATCTCAATAGCCGGTTTATCACCCCGGATACCGGTAACGCTAAAAAAAGCAGTATCCGATATCAGGTCACCGAAAGGAAGTATCCCTTTTTTCTGCTGTTTAAGCATTTCCTTATCCGGCTTGCCTATCCACAGGTATCTGTTCACCGTATCCAGTTGAACAGATATCTTATCGTTACCTATCTGCTTAATGTAATCAAAGCGATGGTATACCCGGTACTTTTGCCTCAGCAGTTCAAATGAAGCTTTTTCGCTGACTTTTTCTCCCTCATAAAGTGTAATGGTACCGCTGATATTTAAATCTGCATTAAAATCTGCGAGCTTTGCATACAGCTTCTTAAAAACAATGTTTCCATCTTCCACGGGTATTTGAGATTCACCTTTGCTTAGCCATTTACCAATACCAGCGGTAGTAAACAAGCTTACCGTTACCAGCATGACCACAATTACCACTTTCATTTTTTTTGCACGCATACCTGTAATAATTTTATTGTTGTGTTGATCTTTTATTACCAGTCTTAATGTTTTTTAAAGGATTGCCTGTTTTCCTTCAGCGTCATTATACCACGTTCTGTTTCTTTCTTAACACGTATTGGCGTACCCTCATCATCGTATTCATATAATGTGGCAAAATTGTTTTCATCCAACTGCGCCATTAGTCTCAGTGTTTTGTTATCATACACATAAGTATTCAGCTGTCCGTCATAGGGCAGGATACGCAGGTCATCAATTTCAATGGTGGAAGCGGGGGTAAAAGTTATCGCAAACGTAGAACCGCCCGTGAAAGGAATATCAAGCCTCTTCCATCCTTCCACTACCGGAACAACAGTACTGCTTACGGGAATACTGTTGCCATTCAACTGTACCTGCAGGTTTTGTATTTTATCGTTATCGGGAACATGATCATTTACCCAAACGCTCAACAGGTATTTTTTCCCGGATACAGGCGCAAAGCCTTTTGCAAGCTCATTGCTCAGCAGCTTGTATTTACCATTTGTATATCCTAATATATTATCAGTGGGGGCTGCACTTCCCTGGGTTTTATTGATTGTTAACGCGGAGGTCAACTCATAACTGTAGCGTCCCGTATGCGATTTGGTGGAGATAATCCTGCCCGACGCATTTGACCAGTCTCCGTATGAATCAACAAGACCAAGATCAAGATGCTTTTCCGGTGGACAATCTTCTGTAGCGCCAAGTGAGAAATCATAATCTTCAAAGCCGTCAAAAGCCACCTCATTACGGCGGGCATTCGCCGCTACAGCAACAGCAAGCGACTGCTGGTAGCCAAATAATACCGAACCATAGCGGTTGAGTGCATCCACATTTTCAATTTCATTGCCTTTCTGATCAAAATAGATTGACCTGGTATTCCATAACCACCGGTTATCATGTGAAGGAATGTCAACGCCTGGGGATAGGTAGTTAACCAATCCTGTTGACTGAAAATCCCAGAAAGGATTGTATGAATTGTAATAACCGGATATTCGAATATCAGTGCCTCCTACCTGCGCAGAGTTACCGGCAGGTTGTGCCCGGTTAACTGTGTATACATAACTCGCATATGGCCGCCAGTTTCCGAGAATACCTTTTACATAAGGGTTTATGACTTTATCTATCGGATCAACACATACCAACTCAGGCGCACCGGCAGTTATTACATGGAAAGTAAGAAGATTTTTAAAACTAAGGTATTGGTTCAAATTTTCAGGTGATGTTCCATTCGGAACAGAACAGCCAGTTACTTCACGTAAATAAAAATTGCACCCATCATTATATACTCCATACTTTGGTACAGCATAAGAATAGTTACCATCACCATCATTAAGAGTAACAGTACAAAAGGCGGTATTCATATAATCACCCATTTGTAATTCAGTAAGGTCTTGATTTATAAATGTTGTGAATGCAGGGTCAACTGCGTCAATTACTACCTGATAGTTACCGAGCATGGCAATATCGCCAACGCTGAAATAGTACGTCTTAGTTGCACCACTTGTTGTGAATCTGAGTGTGTTAACACTATAATCAAATGCTGTAGCAGGCCTGTTATTATGAAAGGGACTACAATGTGGTACATAATCATTAGCTGTCAGGTTATCTGCACCGACCGCAAAAATCCCTCTCCTTATATCTGTAGCACTATTTCTTTGAAGCACTTTTAAAATTGATGTCCTAAAAAAATTATTTAAACAAAACATATCGGAGCAACCGGGGTCTTCGCCTTCTTGCATATCCGGAATTCTATTAACTGGAACCGCCCACTGATCTTTATACACAACAGCTTTTGCATCCAGGATACGTTTTGTTTCAGTCAGATCAATAGCGCCGTTAACACGTGGGTCATTTGATAACAATACGGTGCCTGCTCCAGCAGATAAAATATTTCTCCGTCCCGAACGAAGAATACTAAATGTTCCACTGCCGGAAACAAACTCTCCGGCTTCATCCACCGCACGTAGTGAACCATCATTTGATTTGATAACCCATAATGTTTTTTGAGTATTATCCTCATTAACCATTGCTAACTCATCGCCTGGAAATAAATAGGAATTATAAGCAGCAAGACTTCCATTTGCACCAATCGTAAAGCTGCTGAAGGTTGCACCAATATTTTTATATGCTGCACTCATTCCTTCGTATGCCATAAAGGCCGGGTAATTAAACGCATACTGATGCTGATCGAAAGCGTTTTGCGTTCTGGTGAGTAATACCTGGCCTGTCTGGCTATCCCATAACAGATTTTCAGCTTCAACAGTTGATCCGTTCTGTGTTGTTCTTGTTTTACTAAGTATACCATATTTCTGCACTACCTTAACCATAGATATGGAGTTGTACGTGTCGTGCGAAATACTGGGGCTTATATTTACCGCCACATAGGGGATATATATGACCCATATAGACATACCACCTGAATAACCTCCCACACTACCTCCATAACTTTCATTTTTGCTTTCTCTTACATCAGTAACAACATCCATATCCGTTGCAATTGTGGTAGCAGCAATGGATCCGTTTTGCCTTAACACCTGTACTTCATTATCCAGCTCTTTTTGTTCTGCATTCTCATCTTTAACTTTGTAAAAATACTCTGATGACGAAACAACGTCTCCGCCTTTATTGCGTATTGTTATAGCTTTAGGCTTTCCATGCATATCATTCAGCTCTACTTTAAATCCCTGGGAAGTAGCCATTCGTTTAACAGAGGTCGCAGTAAATAGCTTAAGCAATAAACTGTTTTCATAAGGCCTTTTGTCAAGGGTAAGATTTTCTACTATTGTTGGAAAATCTTTGGCGGTATAAAATTCATTTTCAACATAACCCGTATGCTTGATCAATGCTGCCCCACTTAGATAATCATCCCCTACGGCCGTAACCGTTACTTTACTGTATCCAACCGAAGCTCCGGGAAAATACGTTTCGCAATAGGGTTTCTCAATAAAATGTTGTTTGTCGTTTGCCCAATGAACTTTTTCAGTAAAAGGTACCGGTTCATGAAAAGGGTTTTCTTCATTACCTATTTGTGGTTCGTAGGAAGCTACGCCTGAGGAGGCGATAAAATTTCCACTCTTATCGCGGAGTGCATAATCATATATTTGTCCATATTTGGCCTCACTCACCAGGCTGGAATTGCCGTTCATCTCTTTCCAGTCATCTGATATCTGAACCTTCTTCACCCTCGCACCACCACCTATTTTTTTCATATCAGGATTATTCAACCGCACCATACTCCTGTTCAGGTCAATCCTGTCACTAAACTTTCGATTAATGGCACGCGTCTCAAAAGGCTGAACTATTTCCCGGAGATTGCCGATAGCGCTTACAATTGATTTGATAGCAGCAGCTCCATCACTTTCCACTTCCGTATTATCATAATTATCGTAAGCAAGTTGCGGGAGATCTGTTCTCAGCATCTGCCATGCAGCCTTAGCTACTGGGTTGTATCCATCTATCTTTTTTAATGCGATGAAAGCAGTATTTCCCGAAGCTGTGCAGTTGGACAAATCAAGTGCTGCATAACCATGTACATAATCGTAATGCAGTGGTGTGTTGTCAAGATTTGAGAACACCTTAAAGAATATTTTATCCATAAGGGAGCCATCGGGTTGCTTCAGGTACAGTTCTTTGAATTCATTAATGTTAGAAACAGCCTTAGGCAAATGAACTACCAGCTTATCAGCAGTGCCCAAACCGGTAGCATTTCCGTCTGTAGTAACTCCTTTGACAAAACACATCTGCATCGCCCGACGATTTTGCACATACGCATAATCATCACTTTCATACTCTACATCAATAATACTTCCGGTTGGAGTAATTATTTTATTAAGCTGCCATTTTGAAGCAAGTCTGTCTGCCAGTTCCCTTTCGCTATATGTTGTAGTTTCATCTTCCTGAATAGTATACGGAAATTCAGAATTATTCAAAATGCGGTTTCCACCAACTACCTTATTGTAAAAACTTTTCTTGTAGGTTCCCCAACGATCGCTCTGGCGAGGCAGGTAATTGTCTGTATCTTCTCCATCTCCTCCCGGTATTGCCGGAATCTGGTTAATACTGCTGATAAGTCTTTCATCATATTCGAACAAATAGGGGTTTGATTGCCCGCGGGAATTTTTGCCGAAGGTGAAATACACTTTTTTAAGTGTAAGTTTTCCTTTTTTTAGATTCATGTCCTCATCATTAACCATTACAGCATTCCCGGAATTATTGGGCACATTTGGATATAATGAATAATCATATTCAAAGTAAACAGTCTTTATTGCTTTTGCACCACTACCATTTTTGATGTAATCCGCTTTTGAAAATAGCTCAACCTTATCCAACTTCTCCTGGCGACGATCAATATCCCTGCCTCCGTTGGCGCCCTGTACCCCCAATCCATCCTCGCGGGGACTTGTGTGAAATATGGCTACCATCGTTTTACTTTCCACTTTATCCAGATACCACAGCTCTTTTTCGCCATACACATAGTTAGCCTTATCATCCTTAGTATCACTTAAAAACCCTTCATTATAATTGCCTTTGTAAGTTGAGGCATCATATGGAGCTCTCCACCTATAAATGTCAGCCAGTTTTTTATAACTAAACTTAACGGCCGTACCCAGGTCATCATCAGTAATACCGTTACCGGTTACATCTACATAATCTGGCGATAAAATTCCTGTCAATAAAAATGAAGTAGCATAAGAAGGAATTGTTTCTTTCATGAACAACCAGTCCCTGCCACTTCTATTATCTTGCCTATTTGCTTCAGCGGCAGTGTATGCAATAGTACCCGTTCTTCGGGCAGTTTCAATTGCAGCAGGAGTGGTTGGAGATGCTATGGAAAATGTTGCCTCTTCTTGTTTAATATTGTATACCGGTATTCCATAAACCATTCTCTTTCCTTCATTGTCAGTAACAGTCATTTCAGAAATATGGTGGGCTTTACGAATTCCGTTCACCCTGGAATCCCCGTTAATGGTTTTATCCAATCCATACTTCTTTGCCTGCCGTGAAGTAAGATAAGTGAGCATATAATTGCGGCGGTCTCTAACGTCTCTTTTCAATACAGGAGATGGTCTGGTTGAGCTTAGACTCTTAAAATTTGTAGAAGCTATCCCCCCATTAAGTATAACCTGCTCAGTCTCAGTACCAGCTTTTTCCAGAAAAACATTGTCAGGCTCAGCAGGATCACCCACCTGTTTAAAATAAACCGGTTCATCTAACGGGGCCGGAGTATTATAAATGGATTCCTGCGGCGCAATATATGTATTGCCAGACACCCACTTACCAGTTGTTGCACTTCCGGTTGTTCCCTCTATTCTTGCTCCGCCTTTGTATATCCATCCTGCACCTATTGTTAAACCGCCGCTAAGCTGAATTGACGGGTTATTATGTTGTCTATCATACACTATATAATTGCCTGCAAAGTATGGTCTAAATTGTTGCGAGCCAGTTTGACCAGTTGCAGTAAAAAAATCCTGGGTAGCTACCGGTGTCGGAATAGAAGGTGCACTGGTTATAAACATACCATCCTTCTCACGATTAAAATCTAATAAGGCATTTGTATTCATCCTTCCTTTCAGGTAATTCAAGTAACCATATGCAGGAACAGAAATATTTTTGTCTAATATCTTTTCTTTATACACATAGCCACCGCCACCATATCCCAAATAACCACCAAATAAGGACACGCCACCATCGAAATTAAATGCATATTGCTCATTTAAAGTATTCGCATTGATTATTGGTGTGTAGGTTTGTCCAAAATAGTGCACACCGGATAATTCCAGGTTTGCAGGTGCATTGTTGATATCCTTGCTCGAATTATACGAAGCAGACAATGATACATTCTTTAACCCGCTACGGGTATTATAAAGAAAGCCTCCTGACAAACCAACTTTTGCAGGCCCATCACCATACGCATCATACATTTTAGTTAATGACAAAGTAGGACTAATACCCACACCATCGCGCACATCAGAATTCATATCAATATTAAGTGCAGCCGTATAGGGAGTACTGGAATTTTGAGACAAATGAAATCCTAAGCTCGCGCCAACAGAAGCGCCAATACCAAAATAATTATCCTTATAGACATTCAATTTCAAACTTGCACTTGCGCTTCCAAATTCCCAGGCAAACAAAGAGGGCTTTAGGACAATTTGCCCTCCCACTTTCTGGAATTCGTTCTTAGAGTATTCTTTTATAATTTTATCTCCTTCAATACCATCTGAACTTTTATCGCCATTAAAATCATCCGGGAGCCCTCTCATTGTGCGATTTATAGCCCCGGGATTTAATGTCCATCCAGCTCCTACCCAACTAGCCTCATCTTCCATTCCTGTACCAGATTGGTATGAAAGATTAATAGGATACCCACCTACATCTAAAAGAGGAATATTATACTTTAAGTCTCCTGTAAATAGATCTACAAGATCATTTACACCCGCTGCCTCAAACTTAGTAATCTCCGGCTGAGAAGGTCCTGATGTTAATGCCAGTACAGTTGTTGGGCAAAACAATTCAATACTAAATATTAAAAGAAAAAAAGCAGCGATATTCTTTCTCTTTCTTTTGTTGAACATGATTAAATCTTTTATTCTCCTTTCAAAATAAATTTTTGCTTACCCCAGGAACTAAATGAATCGGTATATTTTAAGGTATCAGGATGATTTCCGCCATCTGTCTCAAAAACCATGATGCCTTCATTTACATGTTGATTAGCAGATGTTCGGGGTTGGTAAAAAACAGGTTTTAAAATTTCATCTCCCTTAACCGCCTCCCAATTGCTTTGCAGATCATACTGATAATATTTATTACGGTTAATCAGTGCCTCCTTATCATCAGTAACTACACTATCAATAAAACCGATCAGATATGCCTTAAATTTTCGATTTGATTCGTAAACATCTGGTACTTTCATAACAGTTTGTAGCGGTACGCTGTCTATATACATTACTCCAATAGAAGGTCGCTTAATTTCTATCCAATGTTGTTTTGAGGGTTGCTGTGTGGTATTCTTTGCGTTATTACAGGATGTAATGGCGAACACTACTCCAAATAATATAATTCTATAGATATTAACCTTTATCATTTCAACTTAGCTACTTATAAATAAATCTTATTTCAACAGGTGACTCATTAAATGGAAAGACTTTTAGTATATAGCTCTTTCCTTGTTTAAGTCCTATTTCCGTGATATCAATATCCACCTTATTCAATCCCTGTGTTAATTTCACGTCGGGGACATACTTTAATGGCCTACTCCCGTCTTCAATATCCAGAATTGCATATTGCAGCTTTTTAATATTGTAATTATTGAGAAAAGAAAACTTGAGATATTGACTGGTGATATAATAATTACCGTTTACCATATGTTTCAACTCACGATAACTGTCATTATCAACTATTGGATCATCTTTGCATTTTACTGTAAAAGACCAGACCTCGGAAGTTGATACAATTATTTTTTGTTGATATGCTACTACCTGCCAATAGTAAGTTATACCTTCTTTCAGGTCAGGATAATTTGATGGATATGTAATTGTAGTTGAAGTAATATTATCGAGCAACAATAATGGTGCATTTTTGTACATAGCCTCCACACCATTCTTTGCCTGTTTCTTTTCAGTTAACATCATCCGAAAAGTCATTGATCCGTTGTATGGCATCGGTGGTTGCCAGCTTAGCACGGGCCTCATTGAACAAATGGTATCTTCATTAACTAAAGACATTGCAGCAGCGCCGCAGAAATGTGGCGCTGTTTTTTTATGTGCCTGCTGCAATTCCCCGGGATCATTATTTTATATGGAAGGAAAAAAGAGGCTTTGACTATATGATGCGCCAATGTAATTGCGATACCTTTACATACACATTTATTCACCCATTAAATACAGCACCATGGCAAAAGCAAAGAAGGCAGTTCCCAAAAAAGCCGCCAAAAAAAGTGTACCCAAAAAAGCGGTAAAGAAAGCCGCACAGAAACCAGCAGCAAAAAAAGCAGCGTCCAAAAAGGCAGTCAAAAAAGCGGCGCCTAAGAAAAAAAGAAAGATCAATCCCGCGCTGTTAAAACCGCTGGCGCCCAGCCCCGCACTGGCCGATGTGATCGGTTCAAAGCCTGCTTCGCGCCCTGACATTATCAAAAAGATATGGGACTATATCAAAAAGCAAGGCTTGCAGGACAGTAAAGACAGGCGCATGATCAATGCAGACGCTAAACTGAAAGCCCTTTTCGGTGGCAAGGCCCAAGTATCCATGTTTGACCTGGCAAAGATCGTCAGCACGAATGTAAAATAGCGGGTGAGCAGTGTGTCCGTATGAATTGTTTGCTATGAATGAATCATTTGAATTACCGGTACTGTTCGGGGATGAAACGATGGTACTGCCCGCTGAGCTTACAACCTGGGGATACAGCCACAGGATCCTAGTGAGTCTGGAAGGGCAGGTCATTATTTTTGAGCCGGACGAAGAGCGGCATTATCGTGCATTGCTTGCAGAGGGGCAAAAGTCACCCTCACTGGCAATGGTTAAAGCCATTTCAGAAAGCATTGAATCCATCTTCAAATAAGCGCTTACTACAACTGCTGGTATCTTTGCTTCCTACTCTTCTTATAAAAGCAACAGCGATCATTTCAGAAGGCCAAAGATCACTGCTGCTTTTGTATCAGGAAAATTGGTGCCGGGCAGGTCTCTGCAACTATTTACCCTTTTACCAACTGCGAAATAGCGGGATGCCCGGACTTAGTATTTTAAATGCCTGCAATCTAATCGCCTTAGGTTGCTTTATTGTTACGCTTACGGGAAATCTGGCTGTCGCGTTGAGGAATAATTTTAGCCTGCTCAAAGCAGCAGTATCATTTTAGAAGTAAAAAAATCCTCCCGGAATGGAGAGGAACTTTTTATTGGAATTGGATTTTAAACGGGAACTGCTTAAAGTTACCACATTTAACCCGCGGTTTTTCCGGATGGAGATGTTTTATCCGGTATTCTACCGAAGGATAAGCCGGTTTGAGCGAATTCAACCCCGGATATTTCCTGCGCTACAAGGTAATACTTAGTTTTACTACGGTTTTTCATAGGATATTGGATTTAAAACGGGGAGCATTTCTATGCACCCCTTTTTTATGTTTTGTCAAATGATTACTACTAGTCTTTTACCGGCGGGTACTTCCGCATTCCAAAGTTTTTCAATTTCCTTTAGTGGTACCGACACCGTATCCATTTTCAGTTTTCCGGATACTGCCAGTTGAAACATTTCAGGAAGAATTTCTGTGATCAGTTCTTTCACTTCCTGCTTACTCCAGGTGCCAAGCCCAGAACCCGAAAGCTGGATGTCGGTACTCCGCAACACAGAAGATGATAAGGTGATCGTATCGCCCGCCATGCCTCCAACCGTGATAAAACGCGTACGGTGGGAAAAGCGCCCATCCCCTTTGAGGGAAGCAAAGATCAGTTCTGCGCTATGACCCCACAAATAATCAATCACAATGTCTATCGGACTGGCGCTGTGCATCCCTTTGATTTTCGCAACGATGTTTTCATCTTCCTCCTTTAGTGAAATGACTTCATCTGCACCGAGGGTTAACAGTTCTTTCAGTGATTGCTCGTTCCTACCAGTCGCAATGACTTTTTTAGCGCCATAATGTTTGGCGATCTGCACCGACATTTTCCCGGTAACTCCTGTCGCTCCATTGATGAGCACCGTTTCTCCTTTTTGCAGGCCTGCCCTGAAACGAAGTGCCAGTGCTGAACCCATCACCGCATTGGGCAAGGCGGCAGCTGTGGCATCATCAATGCCTGCAGGGAGTTTTACCAGGATATCTTTTTCAACCGTTGCCTTTTCGGCAAGCATGCCGCTGACACCAATAGCGTATACGCGGGTGCCATCTTCAAGGACGCCCATGCCGTCTCCGCCCGGAACTTTCGCCGTCCATTCCTCGTGCTCAGTGGAATAATGTTTTCCGCTCGCGCGCATTTTGTCCAGATTCTTTACAGCGGAGGCCTTTACTGAAATCAACGTTTCATTCTCTTTTTGTACTTCCGGTGCTGCGAAGTCTTCGACATATTTTGGCGCTTCACCCTTTTGAAAAATTACTGCTGCTTTCATGTTCTGTCAATTTTTAAGGCAAAGCTACTACTGATGATATGCTCCCCGCGATAACATTTGTTATCAAATGGGTAATCGTTATTTGCCCTTTGCCAGTTTACTTTTTATACGGCTCAGGTGGACTTTGGTAATGCCGAGATAGGAGGCGATATAATGCTGTGGTACACGCCTGACAATTTGCGGATTTTCTTTTATTAACTCCAGGTAGCGTTCCTGCGGCGAGTCTTTTATAAAAGAGAAAAAATGTTTCATGTAATTAAAGGTCCGTTCAAATATCGTGTCGATAAACAAATCCCTTAGAACCGGTACTTCTTTAATCTCTTCAATAATCCTGTCTGCATCTTTTTTGTGTATCCACCACAGAACACTGGGCTCGATTGTTTCAATGGTAGTGGGGCTCGGTATTTTCTTTCTGAAACTTACAATCGAGGAGACCATCTGGTTTTCAAAAAAGAATTGGGAAGTAAGGTCTGTTCCATTCTTATTGTACCAAACCCGGATGCAGCCCTTTTCAATGAGAAATAATTTCTTTGAAATATCCCCTTCTTTTAACAGCGTACATTTAGCGGGCACTTCTATTTTCTTAAAGCGCCTGACATAATCATTCCACTTATTGTCGTCCAACGGAATTTTTTTTCTAAACTGTTCGAACAAACACTTTTTATTATTTCGATGTGGATCCAAATTTGCCGCTTGCGGGGAGATAAAGGAGATCATGTTGAAAGGACCAAGGGTGTTTTTATCCTAGCTGAAATACGCGGATCAATGAATTCATTTCGATTATGAAGTCAGCAGCGTACACTTCCTGTCTGCAGCCGGTGCGCTGCCATTCAGACACAGTGCGACACTGTTCTGCAGCATATTTTTAATCTGCTGCAGCTCTTTTATCTTTTCATTGATCAGCTTCACTTTCATTTTCACTTTATCATTTACCGTGCTGCAGGATGCCACATTTTCTTCAATAAGCGCCAGCAGATCAGCAGTTTCATTTAAGGTAAAACCAAAGCCCTTCAGCCGCTTAATGACCAGCAGCTTTTTCAATACCTCTTCCGAATAGTCTTTATAATTATTCGCCTGCCGCTGCTTTCTGCCAATTTTAATCAGCCCTTCCCTTTCGTAAAAACGGATGGTATCGCGCGAGAACCCTGTCAATTTTGAAAGTTGTCCAATCAGCATCTTTCACATTTTATTTTATAAAAAAGCTTGCCCGTGGACTATACTCCACTGTTTACATTTACAAAATTAATCATCGAAAATGAAACCTTACTTATTGTCATTATTGATTGCAGTCGCTGGCTGTTGTGCAAATGTATCAGCCCAATGCACAAAAGACGGTAAGAATTGCCCGGATGTAAAAAGCAAGTTATGAGTAAACCCATAACCTGCAAACTGACTTCGCCCGAACTCAGGAAAAGAAAGGAGGAGGTAATTTTAGAATTGAAACAACAGATTCAGGAAAGAGAAGAATTACCGGATGGCTTTGCTTACCGGTTCAACGGAACGGACACCATACTCGACTCCTTGACAGCCTTCATTAAATCGGAGCGGATGTGTTGTGATTTCTTTAATTTCAAATTACTGGTTTCCAATGATTCTACCGTGTGGCTCGAAATATCCGGTGCTGACGGCACCAAAGAATTCATAAAAACGGAACTGGAAATGTAAACATGATGTATTTAATCAGGAGTCTGCCCATTTTTATACTCGCGGGACTTTGCGAAATTGGCGGCGGTTACCTCATATGGCTATGGCTTAAAGAAGATAAACCATATTGGTACGGCATTATCGGGGCAATTATCCTTTCGTTGTATGGTGTAGTGGCAACTTTGCAGACATCAAATTTCGCGAGGGTATATGCTACCTACGGTGGTATCTTTATCGTCATGTCTCTGCTCTGGGCAATGAAGTTTGACAAGTTTGTTCCCGACAAGTTTGATATCATTGGCGCTTTGATTGCACTGCTCGGTGTTTGCATCATTTATTATGCGCCCCGCAGTCAAGTATGAAAGTTATAACTGGATTATTTGCTTCGCGTTTTTTTCCCGGGAGCCGATTTGCGGGCAGGTGATTTTTTTGCGATCGCTTTTTTGACAGGTGCACCAGCTTTTCTCGCAGCCTTTGTTACTTTCTTTGTTGTTTTTTTTGCAGGTGCGGCCGCTTTTTTGGCTGGTTTGCTAACTTTCTTTGTTGCTTTTTTTACAATCGGTTTTGCTTTCTTTGCTGCTTTTACAATTTTTTTCGCTGCTTTTTTGACGGCTTTCTTTGCGGGCTTTGTTTTCCCGGAAACTTTCTTCTTAATCGCTTCTTTTACTTCCGTAAATTTTTCAGCGACAGTTTCACTGACGGCGGATGCGCCGGCAACAATATCGGTCTTCAGTTCTGCAGCAACGCCGGATATTTTTTCGAATAAAGAAGGTTTATCTTCCGCGGCAGTGGGTTTTTGTTTTTTGGATGGCATATGTAATTGATTTCTCTAAAGATAGTAGTTTTCCGATTCTGTCGAATGCTTATGACAAAACAATCACAACTGCTTCTATTTTTTGCGAGCCGGATGCGTTGTTTCTTTGTATAACAAATCCAATAGACAACTAACCGAAAAACCGAACCCAATAATCCTATGAACCCGAAGAACCCTTGATCTAAATCCATTACCCTGGAAAAGCAATTGTCCTAAAAAACCGTCCAACTAAAGACATTGCAGCAGCGCCGCAAAAATGCGGCGTTGTTTTTTATGTGCCCCCTGTAGCACCGCATAGGACAGGATATAGGCAGGCTGTACGATGGCGGAAATCTCCGGAACTATTATTTTTGCAACAGTTTTTCATAGGATATTGGATTTAAAACGGGGCGCATGTCTATGCACCCTTTTTTGTTTTTAAGGCCTCGAGCCGGTAGTACAAACTGCTGCCTGCGGCATCTCATTTACTTGCCGAGTGAGCAAGGTGTCAACTCTTGACTTTAAAGCTAATAGACTTCTCTGTTCGTCCTTAATTTCCCGCACTTCTTTGTAGTGAATTCCACCGCCTTGCGGTTTTTCTTCAAAGTATGTATTGTCTGGTACTGGCAATTTTAATTATTATGTATATAGCTCTAATTAAGTTTTTTTGAACGTTGTTCACAAACAAAAGGAATTATGGCGATGCGAAGACTGAAAGGCTGTTATCCAGGATACCTGCTATTATCTGACCGGCCGCGCCAAGTCCCTCCAGGCGTTTCGCAAATATATTTTATCGAAAGGCGTCCCTATGAAACAAATAAAGACGGAACCTTATTGGGCGGAAGGCAAGAAAGGGCTGTAGGAAGCAGACGTGCATTTTAGCTAAAACAAAGGGTAATCCGGCTACACCTGTTTGGTGATTGTTGCTCAATTTGCAACAGCAAATCAATCATTTAGTTTAAACACAGAGAAGAATGAGAGCAACAATTTTAATTTTGACAGGTATCCTGTTTTTTACGGCAAGCTTCGGGCAAACGCATCAGCGGAGAACTTATGTGTTTGTACCCGGCGCCTGGGACGGCGGCTGGGATTATGCTAAGGTGGATTCTATTTTAAGAACAAAAGGTGATATTGTTTATCGTCCTACGCTCACAGGCCTTGGTGAGCGGGTACACCTGGCTAATGCCAATGTGAATCTCAGCACCTTTGTTACCGACGTGGTAAATATCATCAAATTTGAAAACCTGCATGACATTATCCTTGTTGGACATAGCTTCGGTGGAATGGTTATTTCCGGTGTGGCAGAACAAGTGCCGGAGCGTATCAGCCAGCTCATTTATTTAGACGCGATGGTCCCCCATAATGGCGAAAGCGCGAAAGATGTTTGCGGCGAACTATGGGATAAGCTGATGGTTCCTTTTATAAAAGACAGTGTTCTCCTGTACCCGTTTGGCACCACGAAAGTTGGCTACCCGACAGATGTCCCGCAACCTTTACAGGCTTTTATCGAACCGCTCACAATTAATAATCCGTCAGTGGCAAAAATTCCGACCGCTTTTATACGCATGACAAAAAATAGGAAGAGTGATCCTGCCAGTGACCAGATGGGGCTCAACCGCGCCAAATTAAAGCAATGGAAAATCTATAATTTTGAAGGAGGACATTACGCCATGCGTGAACAACCGGAAAACTTGGTAGACAAATTAGAAGAGGTACTCCTGGAACAAATGCATTAACATATTTACATACTATGACTGGCAGAACAATTCACCGGATAGAAACCATCAGTCGCTATCATGATGTAATGGGGTTACCTCATCCGGAGCACCCCTTAGTCAGCGTGATAGATTATACTACTGCCCAATTGCCCTGCATCGCCAGGGTCAGTATCATCTTTGATTTTTATGCCATTTTGCTGGACCGGAATTTTAAAGGCAACATGAAATACGGGCAGCAACGCTGTGATTTCGAAGCAGGCGTTTTATTTTTCCTGGCTCCGGGACAGGTCTTTGAAGTAGATGCGCAGGAGACGGTCAATCGCTCAGGCTGGCTCCTGCTGGTTCACCCGGATCTGCTCTGGAATACCGCTTTAGCAAAGACCATTCACCAGTATGCCTTTTTTGATTATTCCATCCATGAAGCCTTATTCCTTTCCGATAAAGAAGAAACTACCGTCTTGAACATCCTGCAAAATATGGCGCAGGAATACAGCGGTAATATTGACAAATTCAGCGGGCCGGTAATTATAGCCCAGCTCGAATTACTGCTCACGTATGCAGACCGATTTTATCAACGGCAATTTGTTACGCGCAAAAAAATAAATCACCAGGTACTGGATCGCCTGGAAGAGCTACTCAGCAATTATTTCAATAGCGATGATGTAATCAAAAAAGGGCTTCCTACCGTTCAATTTATCGCAGCACAATTAAACCTGTCTCCTAAGTATTTAAGCAATCTGCTACGCTCACTGACAGGACAGAATACGCAGCAACATATCCATGATAAGGTACTTGAAAAAGCAAAAGAAAAATTATCTACCACCAATTTATCCGTAACTGAAATTGCCTACGAACTGGGATTTGAACACCTGCAATCCTTCAGTAAATTATTCAAAGCAAAAACACAGCTTTCGCCTTTACAATTCAGGCAATCATTTAACTAGTTTACGGCACTACGATATTATTCTTTGCCAGGATGTCGATAGCCGTCCTGATGGCATTATCCAATGCCTGCCGTTCACAACCTGTTGCCGGAATTGTCAGCAGGAGATTGTTTAGTGTTTCTTTGTCTTCGGGATTTTTAATAGCTGTAATTCCTTTACGGATGGCGTTCTCCGTATAGCCTCTTACTTCGCCCATCGCAATGTTTACGATATACTCCAGTTGCTCCACCGGGTGATGACTGGTTTCGGGATACTGGAGTTCATGGATCGCTCTATCCATATTGCGGTAAATATCTGCGTTGGCGCTGATGGGCCATTTTCATTAATTTCTCGTAGAGCATTGCGTTCATATCTCCACATTTAAATGAAATATTGGATTACACAGGTGGCAAAAAGTCTAATTTTATAAGCGCCAGGGTAAATTAGCAAACTGAAGAACAAATATCAAACCGAAATGCAAACAATACTTGGAGCAAACGGGCAAATAGCGGAAGCGTTAGCCATGGAGCTATATAGGCATTATACAACAGATCTTCGGTTGGTCAGCAGAACCCCTAAAAAAGTAAATGATACCGACCAACTGTTTGCCGCCAACCTGCTGGACGTTGAAGCAACGGACGAAGCCGTAGCAGGCAGTGACATTGCCTATTTAACTGTAGGGTTGCCCATGGACGCGCAGCTGTGGACAGAACAGTTTCCCGTGATGATGCAAAATGTAATTGCAGCCTGTAAAAAACATCAATGTAAGTTGGTGTTTTTCGATAACACCTACATGTATGCCAAAACGAGCAAACCACAGACAGAAGAAAGCCCCTTTGTTCCCGCCGGAGAAAAATCAAATGTCAGAGCGAAGATTGCGTCAATGTTGTTAAACGAAATCAACAAAAAAAGTATGGAAGCCGTTATTTGCAGGGCTCCAGAATTTTACGGGCCAGCAAAAACGCAAAGCATCACGAACAGTTTAATTTTTGACAATATCCACAAAAACAATAAACTCAAAGTTCCTGTTAGTGACAATACTTTACGAACCCTGATCTGGACACCCGATGCCAGCCGTGCCATGGCACTCGTAGGTAACACAGCAGATGCATACAACCAAACCTGGCATTTGCCTTGTGATGACAACCGCTTAACCTACAAAAGTCTGATTGATCTGGTCTCAAAAATCTATGAAAGAGCGTTTAGGTACGCTGTGGTGAAAATGTGGATGTTTAAACTGTCCGGTTTATTCAACAAGCAGGCAAAGGAATTACAGGAATTACTGCCGCGTTACAACCACGATAACATCTTTGTTTCCGAAAAATTTAAAAAGAAGTTTCCCGATTTTAAAATTACCACGTACTCTGAAGGAATTGCCGAAATTATGAACGAGCATAAATTCCGGTCATGAAAATTTTACTGGTCGTTACCAATGTGGATATGTATCCAATGACCTCAAAAGTGTTTATCGACGGCAATTTAATTATGGGACAAAATCCATTTAGCTCCAAAGAGATGGCTAATGTCGTTATACAGCAATTGAAAAAATAAGCATCAGCCACAACCAGAAACCGTTATGAACCTCTTTCAAGATTATTCATTTTAAAAACCTCTTTCGTAATAAGTTTACAGTTTTCTGCCAGTTGTTCCAGTGTGCATGTAATCAGCTTCAGGTTCAATGGAAGGCCATCCCGCGTTTCCATAAAATCAAGATACAGCACATTTCTTTCATCCACATCAGGTATACCCTTCAGGCTTTGGAAAAGTGCATAGGCTGTAGCCCGGTTGTTGCCGATAAAGAATTGGGCAAAACTTTCCGGACCCGCAGGCGTCTTCATGCTTAGGAGTATGCAATATCTTGTTTCCATAAACCTGATGGTAAGCCAGTGAACATGATTTTAGAATTATTATTTTTCATTGTAGGGGTGATACAAAATGAGTCTAAATGTTTTCCCTTATAGGTCTGTATATGCCAACGCCTATCCATTATTATTATTGTATTTTTTTAAAAAAAATGTTAATCCAAAGTTATAGTTATCAAAAAATAAATTATAAGTTTGGTTATCCCAATCTTATAAACCAACGTACATGCATTGCAGTAATGTATTGACTGGAATATTGTCAATAATGGTTTTTATTTCTTTTATTTCAACCTTTTGTACCCCGGCAATGAGCCAGGAAAGTAGAAATGTTGGGATAAAAGATTCATTAAATACGCTGTTTAAATCATATACTTCCCGGGATACTACTTATCCTAAGGATAGCATAATAGCTATAAAAGATTCAGCAAAACGTTCGCTTGACTCTTTCTACAGGGTAGTTAAAGACATTTTCGGAAAAGACAGTTCCGGCTTGCTAAAAGACAGCCTTAAATATTTCCTTAAAAAATTTCCGTCAACAGATTCTCTAAAAAATTTTTTTCTTACTCAACTTGGCTGGGATAAAGAAAAAATGAATAAAGATTCAGCGTGGTCGAGAATAAAAAACGGGGCAGGCAAAACTTTCACAAAAAATATTGCCAGTGTCAAAGCGCTAGTCAATAAACCATCTGATTCAACGCTGAGAAATCAGTGGAAAAATATTACCGGCGATATTTTTAAGCCACCTTCCTCTTTGATCACTATAGGCGGTGGTTATGTTAATTACAATTACATGTACCGATCTGCTTTAGATACTCCTTTTGTAGAACAGCATCTCGGGCAGCACATGATAATGGCGGCACTTGATATTGCTGTCGCTGATATACCAGTAAAAATTACATACTATGGCAGGCGCAGTAATTCGTCTTATCTGAAAGACTATAATGATTTTAGGGCAGAACTTAATACCCCTGAACTCGGTCGCATAAGGAAAGCAAGATTAAGAGATAAGCTTAACGGGATAATCGGAGGCATTCAATCCCCCCGGCTGTTTGAACAACTGAAAAGCCACGCCGGAAAGATCAATGAATTGAAGAACTGGCTGAATGGTAAAGAGCAACTCAATAAATATCTTGAAAGCAAGCATAACCTGGCATACGGAGAAAAATTGCCGGATAACATAGGAGATAAACGGCTGGTACTTGAAACCTCCGGGGAGATTGTAAAACTATATGAACAAAAGCAAAAGTTGTTACAACAGTATGAACAAGGGTATGATTCATTGAAGCATATCTACTCGGATAACAGTAAAAAAATGCAGGAGCTCCGGCATCTTATTGATGGTAATATTAATACCGAAAGAGGAACACAGCTTATTGAACAAAAACTGCGGGAAGATAGTTTGCTGGATAAAAAGGCGTCGAGGCTGCTGAATGCTGTGTATGCGATCCGGACACTTGCTGTTGGCAGAACCCTGCCCAATATGAGCAACCTGACGGTAAAAAATCTTAATGTAACCGGGCTTGATGTGGAGTATAATGCCGGCAATCTTTACCTGGCGGCAACAGCAGGTAAGATAGATTTCAGGACCCGTGATTTTCTATACGGTAAGGCTTCCCATATTCCGCAATATGTGTATGCTGCAAGTATCGGTTATGGTCGCAAAGAAGGAAAGCACATAATCCTTACTGGTTTTACCGGGAAAAAGCAGATCATTTCTAACGCTAATGCTAATGCGATGCCTTTAAGCGGTATTAGTATCCGCACGCAATGGGTAGTAAAAGAATTTCTGAGAATTGCTGCTGAAGTTGCGCAGTCAACAAGCCCGGTATATACATCAGGCGTAAGTAAAACTGTCAGGAATTTCAGTATTAACGACAACACAAATAAAGCATATAATATCCAGGTGTCTGGTATTATTCCGGGAATTAAAACCCGCATTGACGGGTATTATCAAAAAACAGGTATCAATTTCCAGAATTTCACCAATTACAGGGTTAATGCAAATGCAAGTACCTGGAGTATAAGAGCGGAGCAATATGCCTGGAAAAAACAATTGCGCATTCTGGCATCTGCGAGAAAAAATGATTACAGCAATCCTTATACCATTCAGCAATATAATAGCAATGCAGTCTTCTCATCTCTTAGTGTCACTTTCAGAAGGAGAAGATATCCTTCCCTGACAGTTGGATATATGCCCGCATCGCAGTATACCATAGTTAATAATGAAGTGGTAGAGAACAGATACCAAACCCTTAACGCAACGTTATCGCACGGGTTCAGGATAGGCAAAATGAATGCAAGCAGCATCGTAATGTATAACCGGTTTTATAACAGAGGCAGCGACAGTGGTTTTTTATACTATAACGCAAATTATTTCTACTCAACTAACCAATTTATTTTTCCTTTTTTCATGGCTACCATAGGCTATGCCCGTACAGCAAACAACCAGTATGCCCTTGATGTAATGGACGGAGGACTGACACTGACTTCTTTTAAAAATGTACAATTTGGCTTCGGGGTAAAGATCAACCAGTACAATAATAACGAAGTGCGCACCGGTGGATATGGAAACCTCCGCATAAATATTAAGCCCCTGGGAGATATTACCTGCTGGTATGAAAGCGGGTACCTGCCGGGAGCAATTGCCGGTTTAAAGAAAAATGAATGGTTTACACTTGGTTTTACAAGATATTTTAATAACAGTATAAGCTTATGGAAAAGAAATTCGGATTGATGATCCTTTTTTTGTCCGCTGCATTATGTCATGCGCAGATCATCGTTACACCACAATTGCAAAAGGCAGGAGTAGTTCAGAAGCCCCAGTTGTGGAATATGGTGATTACAAATACTGATGCTGCCAGCATTTCCGGGCACATAGAAGTTGTGCTTGGAGATAATGTTACGGGGCAACCTGTTTTATCAGGAGTAGGCAAAGTGTTCAGCATTGCCCCGGGAAGCCTGCAGATAAATGCTGCGATGATGGATCCGATACAATACACGCAATTGAATGCTAACTATGTAATCGATCCTTCTCCCACAGGGTTTTTGCCAATTGGGAATTTCAGCGTATGTATCAGTTTCTACAGGCATTTGCACGATGGTATAAGCCAGATAGCCGAGGAATGTGATTTTATAGAGGTGGAGCCTCTTGGTCCGCCACAGTTAACATTGCCATGGGATGAATCGGAAGAAATAAGTAAAACTCCCACATTCTCCTGGCTTCCGCCAACGCCTGCAAGTTTCTTCACAATGTTGAATTATGATCTTGATGTGGCAGAAATACTGCCGGGCCAGTCAGCGGCAGACGCTATCCAGCAGAATATTCCGCTGTTACACCAACTGAATATTATTCCTGTATCATTTTTATATCCTGTGTCAGCACCAGCGCTTGAATATGATAAACAATATGCATGGCGCATTACTGCAAAAAATAATGGTATTGTAGTGTCGCAAAGTGAAACGTGGGTATTTACGCTAAAGCAGGAGTTAACAAAGATTGATATCAAGACAAATACATTGCCTTATACAAAACTGGTAAACAGTGAACAACCCGGATACTCTGTGCAAATGGATTATTTAAAATTTGAGTATACCAATGATGCAAATGACAGTACATGGAATATAGCCATGTATGATGTTACCACATCTGCTATTGATACTGTCGCTATGCGATGGGATACAATTGCAATGAAGTATGGGCAGAACCTAGTTAACATTGACCTGAAAAACGCTCCTTCATTTGCTCCCGGGCACTTTTACTTAATGGAGCTAAAGAATCAATGGGGGCAATCCTGGCGGCTAAGATTTGAGTTCAGAAGATCGGAAGATTAAACAGACTAATGCAGTTTTAAAAAATAGTATTCTCACCTGATAACCTGGATCAATTATATGAATCGCTTATTAAGGAAAAATATTCAAAAAAATATAGCAGCATTTCTTTTGACAATAATGCTTGCTGAAACATTGCTGCCCATTCACGTAATGGCTAAATCAGGCTCTGGCAGAGCATATATTGAAACAGCCAAAGCACCTGTTACTTTACCTGGTGGGTTAATGCCTTTTTTCCCTCGTGACCCGGCAGTTTCTTTTAATCAGCCAACTATAGCAGTCAGAGAAAATACTGACCATAAGAAACCGGCGGTAAATGCCAAAGCTGACAAACCATTTATTGGCGGACCGGGACAGCCGGAAATGAGCAGTTTTAAAAGCGTGAACAATGATAACATGGTTGACCTTTTTACCGGGGATTTTTCCTATAACATTCCTTTGCTGGATGTTGGAGGATACCCGGTTAACATTCATTACTCAGGCGGAGCTACCATTGACCAGGAAGCCAGTTGGGTAGGGCTGGGATGGAATATTAACCCCGGGGTTATCAGCCGTTCAACCCGTGGCTTACCTGATGATTTTAACGGGGACGATAAAATAATGAGAATACAAAAGATCAAAGAGAACAAAACGATTGGTGTAAACGTTGGGGGTAATATCGAAATATTCGGCGGTGTTCTGAATCTTTCCATTAATGGTGGTGTTTTTAATAATACCTATAATGGTTGGGGTGTTGAATACGGGGTGAATGCAAATATCAGTTCCGGCAGTGGGAGCAAAGGAAGTCTGACGGGTTCATTGGGATTACAAAATAATTCGCAATCAGGATTGAGCATCACACCGGGTTTAAGTGTTAGCCTGGCTGAGCAGGGTAATATTTTTCAGGGTTCTACAGGAATTTCAGCTAATTATAACTCCAGAACAGGCCTCTCAGGATTGCAATTTAACGCGCAGGTATCAGGCACTGTTAATGCCAGCAATTTAAAGGATAGCAAAGAAGATTACAGATCTACTGTAACTAGTGGACCAACATCATTCATTTCATTTGCAACTCCTACTTATACACCGTCCATTAAAATGCCATTCACGAGCACTAATTTTAGCTTCAATGCCAAATATGGCGGTGAGTTATGGGGAGTATTTGGAAATTTAAATATCACAGGTTATGTAAGCAAACAGGAGATTGCCGAAGAAGACACATTACAGTCTTTACCTGCCTATGGCTTTTTATATTACACAAAAGCTAAAGACAGTGCACAGGCTTTGCTTGATCTAAGCCGGGAAAAGGAAATATATTTTAATGCTAAAAGTACACCACATGTAGCCATTCCACAATATACTTATGATGTATATAGCATAAGTGGCGAGGGAACCGGGGGAATGTTTCGGCCTTACAGGAGCGAGGCGGGATATATAAGAGATCATTACATGCAAACAAAAAGTAAGTCGGGTAATTTTGCCATTAATATAGGCGGAGGAGCCTTGTTTAAAGGAGGACTCGACGTAAATGAAACTATCGCAACAACCAGGAACAGTGCATGGAAAACAACTGTAAATTCCAACCTTGAATTCCAGGATGCCGACACAACTTTTCAACCGGTATATTTTAGAAATCCGGGTGAAAAAACAAGTAATACCACCGATTACTACCAGTCTGTAGGAGGAGACAGCACCATACGGATCAAACTAACAGGCAGCGATAACAATGTAAGCGCCACTAATGCATTTATTGCTTATTCCAATAAGCTTAAAGCCAGAGAAATCAGTATTAACGGACCTGTTCTGAAAAAAAGCCGTGATAAACGTACCCAGGTAATTACTTATCGCACATCAGACGAAGCGGCTGGAAATGCACTCGATAAAAAAATATACTCTTATTACGAGAATGCTATCCCTTTAGGTGATTGCCCGGAGACTGCTGTAGAAGATACCATAGATAGAAAGGATGATGTTGTTCGCAAAGGGCACCATATTTCCGAAATAACCGTACTCAATGGAGATGGCAGACGGTACATCTATGGATTGCCAGCCTATAATGTTGAGCAATCTGATGTAACCTTTTCTGTAGATAAAGAGCTTGAGCAATCGAAAGTTGATAAAGGTATGGCAGACTATGAGGCTGAAAAAGATAATTACGCAGGTACCAACAAGAAAGGGAAAGAAAACTTTTTTACCAAAGATATTACGCCTGCACATGCACATTCTTTTTTGCTTACTGCGCTTGTTTCGCCTGATTATGTGGATGTGACAGGAGATGGTGTAAGCGATGATGATCTTGGAGATGCAGTAAAATTCAATTACACAAGAATCTACGGAAAGAAGAAAAATACGCAATACTATAAATGGAGAACACCGAACGAGCAAAACATGGTTAATTATGATGAAGGGTTGAAGACTTATAGCCGTGATGACAAAGGAACTTACATCTTTGGAGAAAAAGAAGTATGGTATCTTAATTCTGTTGCCTCAAAAACAATGATAGCAGTTTTCAGGATCTCAGACAAGCGGGAAGATAATCTTGGTGTAAAAGATGAAAATGGCGGTGTTGATCCTGCACAGAAAATGAGGCGTCTTGAAAGGGTTGATCTGTATTCCAAACCAGACCTTATTCAAAATGGCGTCAATGCCCGTCCTGTAAAATCTGTACATTTTGAGTATGATTATTCATTATGCCGTAATACGCCGAACAATTCCGGTAATCCTGTTGATAAGGGTGGTAATGCCGTTTCTGAAGGAAGTAGTAATAATGTAAATAAAAATAAGGGAAAGCTTACACTGAAGAAAATATGGTTTTCTTACAACGGCAATTACAAGGGTATAAAAAATCCATATACATTTAATTACGGACAGGTAGAAAGCGGGCAGCCCGCGAACAAATACAACCCCGAACATAATAGCAGGCATTATGATCGTTGGGGTTCCTATAAGCATCCCTCCAGCAATCCTTCGTCATTAAATAATGTAGATTACCCTTACGCGGTTCAGGATTCCGCCAAAGCAGCAGAATATTCCAATGCATGGCAATTAACCGACATCAAACTTCCTTCAGGAGGGATTATGAAAATCTCATACGAGGCTGATGATTACGCGTATGTGCAAAACAGAAGAGCAATGCAATTATTTACCATCGCAGGTTTTGGAAGCACGAGCAGCAGTACACCTGAACAAAAAATGTACATGTCAAATCCAGACCGTACTGAATACGAATACGTTTTTATTGACGTAAGTAAATCTGTTACGGATAAAGCTGATATCTACAGGAAATATTTGCAGGGGGTTGAAAAATTATATTTCAAGCTGGCGGTTCAAATGCCGGAAGATGTATGGGGAAAAGGATTTGATATGGTTCCCACCTATGTAAATATTGACCAGGATAATTACGGAGTGGTGCCGGGTAACGATAAGCGCATTTGGATAAAACTTGCTAAAGTAGATAATAAACACCCCTTACTGCTTGCGGCTTTACAGTTCATGAAACTTAATATTCCCGCAAAAGCGTATCCGGCTTCAGAAACAGGAGAAGGGCTTTCATTTGAAAGTGCGGTAAGAATGCTGGTTACTTCAATTTCTGAAATTCAAAATGTAGTGAAGGGGTTTTATAATATGGGGAAAAATCGCTTTTGGTGTCAGCAGGTGGTCGTATCCAAATCTTTTGTAAGGCTGAATGCACCTACATACAAAAAATATGGAGGAGGATACAGGGTAAAACGCGTAGAAACCTTTGATAACTGGAATGCTATGACAACTCAGAAGGAGGCTAACTATGGTCAGCAGTACTCCTACACTACAACAGAAGTAATTACAAAGCAAACATTAGTATCCGGTGTAAGAAAGCTTGTGAAAGATACCATTGTAATAAGCAGTGGCGTGGCTAGTTACGAGCCTTTTATAGGCGGTGAAGAAAATCCGTTCAGGGAGCCGGTTGAATATGAAGAGCGGGTGTCGGTACTGGCTCCTAAAAATTACATGTATAGTGAAAAGCCTTTAGGAGAGTCTTTTTTTGGAGCGCCAATGGTAGGCTATAGTAAAGTAAGGGTAAGAACCATTCACAATAAGGCAAAATCGGCCAACGGATGGCAGGAATCTGAATTTTATACTACAAAAAATTTTCCAACCGTTGTTGACTTCACTTCTTTTGATGGCGAAAGCAAAAGGCCTTATAACCCTAAATTACGCAGCCTGCTTAACCTGAATGCTATAAGCAATGTTACGCTGTCGCAAGGTTTTAAAGTGGAGCTGAATGACATGAATGGCAAATTGAAATCGCAATCAAGTTTTGCTGAAACTGATTCGCTCCATCCTTTTCAATATACCAAAAATTATTACCGCGTAGATGATGAAAATGCCGTTTCGCAACACCTGAACAATAATGTGTGGATTGTAGATTCTCTTAATGGAAATGTTAATAAAAATGCTGTAATAGGTCTTGATATTGAAATTATGAATGACCTGCGCGAACAATATTCTAAAACAATGTCAAAAAGCGCTCAAACCAATATTGATATTATACCTCTGCTGGCATGGCCTTTGGTTATCGGCACTTTAATACCATATAAACATAAAGAAGAAAATACATTCCGGTCGGCTGCTACTGTAAAAATAGTTCAACGCTATGGAATACTTGACAGTGTGGTTGTGATGGACAAAGGCAGCATTGTTTCAACAAAAAATATGGTATACGATGGAGAAACCGGCGACCCTGTGCTTACCAGGACAAATAATGAATTTGATGACCCGGTATACCAGTTCAATTACCCGGCATACTGGGCTTACAGTGGTATGGGCCCGGCATATACAAACATTGATGCTGTTTTTAAAAGCAAACGGGTAATAAAAGGAAAGATGGAGAACAGTGATGGTTCTGAGTTTGATGCGAAGCGCTTTTTTGAAAGCGGCGATGAAATTTTGATAAGTGAATGCAAAATGACTGAAACCATAATTTCATCTCCGGGCGATTGCCCGCAATACCGCTTCTCCGGCGCTACTAAAAATGTCAGGATGTGGGCTATAGATGCATCCAAAGGAAAAGAAAAAGACAAGGGATTATATTTTATTGATGAAAACGGAAAGCCATTTCACGGGGCAATAGAAAGCATGCGCATTATACGCTCCGGAAAAAGAAATATGGTAAGTGCGAGCGCCGGTAGTATTGTATCGCTTGCTGACCCGATGCGGGAAATCAATACGGGTAAATACAGGATTGTGATTGACAACAATACGCTGGTAATAAATACCGCAGCAACTGCCTACAAAGATGTATGGCAGGTAGAAAAAACTTTTTATGTGAAGGATAGTGTGGTGAGGGTGTTTGGAGATCTGCAATATGCATCTGTAAATCCCGGTATAACATTAATGAAAAAAAACATGCGGGGTACAGGTATAATAGAAGAACAATATGCAACTTTTAATTCGGCCTATTTGGCTGCAGGCTTTGATTATGTGCCAGGTCGCTCCTGCGTAAGATCTCGTAAGCTCTACATAAAAAGCCTCATTAATCCCAACCTCAATTTTATTCCTCCTGATGCTCAGATTATTTCAGCCCAATTAATACTTAAGCCAAAAGTTCCTAAAGATATATGGAGTAAGAAAACTTCCGGCGACGGCGGATGGTTCTGTCCTAAGACTTATAGTTATGATTGGAGTAATGCAACAAATTATTTTGATGATCTCTCTGCTTCAAGCCTGAAAAGAATTAATTCCTCATTCACATATTCAAAATACGATGAAATAGGTACATCCTCAACTAATATAACATCTGTAACAAAAAGCAATTACACAAATATTAATTGTACGGGTTTGATACAAGACTATATTGCTTATCCACGGTATGGTTTGACGCTTGAAATAAACAAAGACTATGAAAGCAGTAATAATTATGAAACAAACTATTTGAGTTTTTGTGGAAAGCAGGAGTCTGATTTGCCATTATCCTATTGTGTTGAAGATGATAATTATTATGCAAAACTTTTAGTAAGTACTTGTAGTTGCAGTGCACCCACATTGAATATTACCTATCGTGCCTATGTAGATTCCACCATTAAACTCTGTAAAGAAAACATAAGTGATACAGCCACCAATCCTTACCGTTGGGGTATTCTTGGCAACTGGCGCGAAGATAAAGCATATACATACTATAGTGACCGTAAAGAAAGCGATGCATCTATAACGGCAACAAATATTCGTAAAGAAGGTGTGTTGGAACAATTCACAGTTTACTGGGATTTTTCTGATTCAGGATTAGTAAACGTTGCCGATACAAACAAATGGGTTTGGAATGCTGCCAGCAGCATTTATAACAAGCGGGGATTTGAAATTGAAAATTATGATCCGTTAGGTCGTTATAATGCGGGCTTATATGGCTATAACCAAACCATGCCCGTTGCAGTAGCACAGAACAGCCGTTACAGGGAGATATTGTATGATGGATTTGAAGATTATGATTACAGGAATCAGGCCTGCATTCCGCTTTGCGAAAATCCCCGTGAATTTGACTTCAGGGGAACACAACCCGGTGTAACTGTAGACAATACACAAAGCCATACCGGCAGGTACAGCATTAAAGTGAACAGCGGGTATTCGTCAACGTTAACCGCACCTGTCTCAGCTCCGGATACTTTAAGTACTGCGCTGTCAATAAACATTGATTCCACACCCATATATACCGCCACAAGAGTAAAAGGTGCGGGAACCGGATTTACCGGCATATACAGCCAGGATGCTTATGAAGCAGAAATGTTTGGATGCAGCTATACCTCTACCTATGAAACCCATACCGAGTCTACACCCAATATGTCGGGAATAGCGCCGCCGATCGTGGGGCTTTGCCGCGATGCGTCTTATGAAGTAACATGGCAGGCTAAATTACAGGCCAAAACAACCGATACCTATACTTTCTACCTCACAGGTATTGGCGGAAGAGCGTTGGTTACATTAAACGCAGTTCCCATCGTACAATCATACAAGGATACCAATCCGTCAGCCGGTATACCGCTGGTAGCCGGGCAGCTCTATTATCTTGAAGTTAAATATGTGCATACGCCATACGAGGCATTCGGGCTCAAACTTGAGTGGCAGGCTACTTCACTTAATGCAAACGGCGCCAAAGAAGTGATCCCCACCAGTTTCCTGTATCCGCCTTCTACCAGTACCGCACCTTCCGGATCATTCGAATATAATATCAGTAAGTATTGTATTGAACAGGAAAATGTAAAGCCAGAGCATGTAATACGGCCAGTATTTAAACCGGTTTCAAAAACAAAGATTGTAGTGAGCGCATGGATGAAGATGGGCGGAGACGACTGCTTAACAGCTCCGGTATTAACGGATGCTTTAAAAGTAGTATGGAAACAAAATGCCTCAGTACTGCAAACAGACTTTTTAGAAAAAACAGGACAACGTATTGAGGGGTGGCAGCGGTACGAGAAGATTATTATAATACCGGAAAACGCCACCCAGGTGCAGGTAGTGATGTCCGGCACACAAGGCAAAAATATTTATGTGGATGATGTGCGCATACAGCCCTATAACAGCAGCATGAAAGCCTTTGCATATGATGCAGTGAGCCTGCGGTTGATGGCAGAGCTTGATGAAAATAACTATGCAAGCTTTTACGAATATGATGATGACGGCACGCTGATAAGAGTTAAAAAGGAAACAGTAAGAGGTATTCAAACCATTAAAGAAACAAGAAGTGCGCTTATAAGGGAGGAATAACCCTCACCCCCGGTCCCTCTCCACTCTGTGGAGAGGTATGCCCAAATTCAAATCAGGTTAATGATTTGCATGAGTGGGAGGTTGAAAATTTAAAAGCGTGACGAATACTTAAACGCTTTGTTGGGACTTATTCTGTAGCTGATGTGGTAGTTATATAGTTTGACTTTTTTCCGTAGTACCGCTCCATTGTATGGAGAGGAAGAAGGAGGGTGAGGAACTGCATTTCTATATTAAAACAACATATTATGAAATACATTTTTTCAGTTTTGCTAATTACAGTAATGTTTGGCGCAGCGGTGTCAGCGCAACCAACCGTATCACCGGGTTCAGAAATTTTCCAGATGGTTCGAATTGCTGAGCGGTACCGATATGCGCCTGACCTGAGCTTTAATGTAAATATTAAATATACTGACAGCCTTGCCGTTGACAGTGTAAGAGAAGAATTGAATGCCTCATACAAATTGCACGGAGGGCTTTTTTATACTTATGTAGACAGCACGGAAATTGTACAGGGAAGCAGGTACAACATCAGGATAAATCACTATGACAGCTCCATACTGATAAGCAATAAAACTGCATATCCCGCTGATGTAATGAATATGCCGGTAACAGACACATTGTATTGGAAAACATATGCACAAAGCTTTACGGTTACCAACGTGAATGATTCTGTGCGTACATTAAAAGTGATGTTTAAACCTGGCGCTACCTACACAAGCTATGAAATAAGATATAGCACAAAAACCTATCTCCTTAAATATGTAAAATGCTATATGTCTGCAAGCGCGCCGGGTGTGGAGCCCGATCTGTTTCCCAGTGGTAAAGCGATGATATTATGTACATTTTCGGGGTACTCCACTGCACCTGTAAGCGGAGACTGGTTTAGTGAAGATAAGTTTGTAACCATTGTTAATGGAGCGTTTCAGCCTAAAGCAAATTATACCGGGTATTTTATAGAAACAAACATTCAATAACATTCTTAACCAACGGCAATATATGAGCATACATTCAACCTTAGGGAAGATATTGATTAAAGGCTGTGTATTATTTGTACTGGTTATTAATGCAAATATTATAAAGGCGCAAAACTATAAAACCACTGTTACGAAAACGCTGAACGGTGAACTCGGAGAATTAACAGTTGACAGCAGCAGGGAGGTTATTGATACTGTATTTATGAGTAAAAACTTGTTCCCGGCATACGATTCGGTTGATATATCAAATTATATCACGCTTTTTATTGATGAGTTTGCCACAAAAATGCCGCCCGATTCTTTTAAAATTGATGTTGATGTAAAAATATATTTCCTGAATAAAGACAGTATTTATGATTCTATTGCCAGTAAGATTTTCACTATCGAATATAATAAAGCCCGAGCGCATAATACCAAAGCCACATTTTATTTCAAAGATGCCCACCGCGTAAAAATGAAGGTAAATGCCATTACCGTAAACTATGCGGCATCTGCTAATGTTCTTCCATTGGTAAAACTGCGAAACGATATGGTTATCAGGCGCATTTTTACCCTGGATTGCGGAACGATGGCCGTGAAAATCATCGGGCTTAACGATGGTTTTGTAAGCACAAAAGGTGAGCTTACCGCATCGTGGCCGGCGCTTGCAGGTGCATTGGAATATGATCTTGAATGGACTTTTGTTGATCAGACGGCTCTTGATGCCGGCTGGTACAATACCGGTGGCGTAACAGATCCTGAAAAAATATTCCGTAACAATGCTACTAGGGTTACGGTATTTGGGACGAGTTACAATATTCCTCTTTTATATGAAGGAGACGGGAAAATATTTGCAAGAGTACGTGCTGCACAGGTAAATACCGATGGTGAGAGATCAACCACCCAATGGAGCTCAAACTATATTGCTGAGGGAGGCCTTGGGCAATATACCTATGCAGGGCATGAACGAAAGCTGAACTGGCAGGCATCCACCTCATTTGCCGAAGACGGAAAAAGAAAATCTGTAGTACAATATTTTGACGGCGCGTTGAAAAGCCGCCAGACAGTTACAAAAGATAACATTACCGATTCAACTCTTACCGCTGAGACTTTTTATGATAAGCAGGGCCGGGGTATTATACAGGTACTTCCATCACCCACATTAAGCTCCATTATCAAATACACGCCAATGTTTAACAGGGCGCCCGGGGGATTGGAATATGATAAGGAAAAATATGATTCGGTAGCCAGCCTTTATTGTTCTGGTTCGGCAGTTAAAATGGATTCTTCATACGGAACAGCGCGTTACTACTCTTACAACAATCCCAATAAGTTAAATGGCATCAGCCAGTTTCTGCCGCAGGCAAAAGGCTATCCTTTCACAGAAGTAAAGTATACGCAGGATAATACCGGCAGGATATCCGCGCAGGGAGGTGTTGGCCAGACATTTCAGCTCAACAGCGGGCATGAAACAAAATATTATTATGGCACTCCTGAGCAATCAGATATTGATGCGCTTTTTGGTACAGAAGCCGGCTATGCATCACATTATCAAAAAAATGTGGTAAGAGACGCCAATGGGCAGTACAGCGTTTCATATGTGGATATGCATGGAAGAACCGTTGCCACGGCATTGGCAGGAGAGTCTCCTGCCGGCATGCAGCAATTAAGCAACCATAGCAGCACAACCAGAACAGATTCTTTAATAAACAGCAAAAACAACCTGGTAAAAGATAATTCCATTGTTTCGGTAAAAAGTTTACTGGTAACCAAAACAGGCACACACAGCTTTAGCTATAAACTTGCAGCCGATAGTTTGCGTTTGCCGGATAAAAACGGAGATCCGGTATGCTATTCCTGCCTGTATGATCTTACGATCATCATTACTGATGATTGCAACAACCAGAGTGCTGCACTTGGTGGTAAGCCATATATAGTTAGCGACAGTAATATGCGCACAACCCCGCCGGTATATGATACAACCTGCACAGGCACTGTAAAAGATTTTAACATCAGCTTTTCCCTTTCGCTTAACGAAGGCAATTACACCATTACCAAAATACTTACGCTTCGCGAAGATGCACGCGACTGGTACAGGGATAGCTTGTATGCACCGCATAATTCGGTGAAAACAAAACAGGACATTGCTAACGACCAACTGGAGCTGTTACGTAGCCAGAGAGAGGATAACTGTGACCAGGAAGCGGAGCCCTGGTATCCTTACCTGCAGTACCGCGAGCAAATGTTGCTGGATCTTACACCGCTTATCGGGCAATATGCACAGTATAATGAACCTGGGGAACCTTATTTGCTGAAATCTATTTTTCAAAATGATGATAGCGGTATTCCGGTTTACAAGGAGTTAACAGGAAAGCAAATGCCGGCAGACCAGTTTATCATGAACTTTCAACCGGAATGGGCAGAACAGTTACTACCTTTTCATCCTGAATATAGCAAACTGGCGTATTATGAAAATCTCAAAGCCAGTTATCACTGGGATGCGGATTTTGAAGCAACAGATACTTATGCAGGCGCGTCAGCTAAAGGTTACCTGAATCCTACAAATCACGTTGGGAGCCCTACCTCGGCATTTGGAAATGGTAATGACTCCTTATTTTATGGTGGCGCTAACAGTACTACCCAAAGTGCTTTATATAATGCTATGCTGAATTATACAAAGGATAAGTATGATAATGATATCTCCTTATGGGCTATGGCCAGTATTGCCGGGCATTGCGACCCCAATAATGAAACCTGTGTAAACACATTCCGCACAACGCCATCGGCACTGTTTGGCGCTTCCATGTGCGAAGGAGAAAAAGACATGGCATGGCGTTTTTTCCGTAATGAGTATTTGCGTTTAAAACGCGATAAAATAAATGCAAGTAGTCCGCCTATACCGCCTCTTGGTGAGGCAAGCCCCGTGTTTCCATCAGGAACAGCGGCGGCATTACAAAAGCAAGGTAACTTATTAAATGACGATCTTGCAACTGCGCAACAGGCAGCGGCCGACAGCATGCGCATTTCTGCCGACCGCAACTGCCGGGAATACAGCAAACGCTGGTGGGAGCAGCTTGCCTCATGCAATTATACTACCGCAGATTCGCTTAAGCTTGTGCCACGCCTTGTTGAAATATGCAAGAAGGGTACGAACCTGGAACATCCTTTTGGCGCAACCGGCATATCGCCTGACAGCGTTTATACCTTCCGCAGCTTTGATGAGTTGATTACCCATTACAACGACAGTACCGGCAAACCCAATGATGTTTCCTGTAATGCTTTTTTAATAGATGCGCCCGGCCCTTACAATCAACCTACCGCGTTAGTAGATATGCCGACATATAGCAGGCCGGATAGCTGCACTTGTGATAAAATAAGCAGCTTATACAACCAGTATCAAACTGCAACAGGCTTTAGCAATTTTAGTGATTACGTGCAGCAAAAGCTGCATACAACCATATCTCAAAATGCATTAGACAGCCTGCGCAACCTTTGTAATGGCACAATAGATTGCCGGTTTATACCCAACATGATCATGATACCGCCTGCACTGCAATGCAGCACGGGCTATGATGTGTGTGTGGATTGCAACCAGGTAAATACTGTATATACACAATTTAAAAGCAGCTACCCGGGCGTAATACCGGGGTATGCGGATACCACTACCCTGCAAAGGCAGTATAATGAATTGTTCAAAAAATATATGAACAATAAATTAGGGTTTAGCAAAACAGCTTTGGAATATCTGGTGTTTATGGATAGTTGTTCATCGTGGCAACTCAATCTTCCGGACACGCTCATCGTTCCTTCAACAGGCATTGAAAAACCTGCCGGGTTAAATTGTGAAGATTTGATAAAGACTTATAATAATTTCCTGACAGATTTTCCTCACCCTGAAAACGGAGCCAATGTACATGCGTTTTTGGTAACTGAAGCGCTACTGGGTTTGCCTCAGTCTGAAAATTTGGAAAGCCCATCTAATATCCAATTTACAGAAGACATACCCTTACCTGATACTGCAAAAAATAACATGTCAGGGTCAATATTGTTTAGCGAGACGCAGTCTATGGTAAATGCCGGCAGCGGATATTGGACAGACACATTTCTTGTTTGCAAACCGTTACTTGAGTGGTATTTTTCGGCTCATCTAAATCTTAACGGCTATAGCTACGAGGTATATATGGATTGGCTTGCCAATTATTGTGGTGTTAAAGTAAAACAAATGCCTTGTGGCAACCAGGTTGCGGCGCGTTGCGATACTTTACAAAATATACTCACCCGGTTTAATGCTAAATATGGGGCTTTAGGCGATACCATTACAGAAACAATGAGTATACCAGCCCATAAAATACTTCATATCATTAAAACCCAAACACTGGACTATTCCACACATTATTCTTCCTATGCTCTTGCAACCGTTACATGGACAAATGGTGGATTATGGTATAATGATAGGGATAATGTGGCATTTAACCTGCCTTTGATCCCGTTGAATGCTACTATAAATTCCGCTAACCTTAATCTATATGCCAAGCCTGAACAATATGAAATATTCACTGACGAAGGCGCACATTTCAGGTTTAAAACAGATACTGTTTATGGCGTATTTGACAGATACCAGAACATTGTAGTGCCATGGCAAACTACATGGCCTCATCTGCCTCCTGTAGACAGTACCCATAGGCTTTCGCTTGCCCCTATATCTGTTGATAACGGAAACAGCGGTGTTAATTACATTTATAGCGATGAGAATTATCTGAATCAGGCATGTACTAACCTTGTCAGGGATATGTTTACAGAAGCTCGTAATAACAACAGGAATTTTGGTTTGCAATTCAAGCTTTCTAAAGAAATCTTTGGTACATATAAGGCTGTTATTTTTTGGGGAAATACCTCTAATACACCGTCTGGCAAAAAACCCTATCTCTCAGTAAATTATACTGCTTCAAGATGTGATGTGTTTGCAAGTTTTGTTAACGATGCATTGCATACACATATGACACGTGAACAGGTAATGTATTTATATGGGCTTTGTAATATAAATACAGGGTTGTGCAGCCAGGTAACTCCCGGAGGGTTGCAAGGCTCTTTGCTCCTCTGCGGCAAAAACGAACCTTCCTCCCAAACCTATACCATTGACGACCTTTATTATCCGCCCTGCGCCGACAGTACCATACTGGCATATAATTTTGCCACAGAGCGCTATAGCGTGTATAAAGATTCTCTCGACCAGAGCTTTAATAAAAAATACAATGAAAAATGCCTTGCGGCGGCGTCCATAGAATCCTTTACTGTAAATCATCCAGTAAGCGAATACCATTATACCTTATACTATTACGACCAGGCAGGCAACCTTGTAAAAACGGTTGCCCCTGCCGGCGTAACGGCTGTTTACCGCCAAAGCTGGCTTGATTCTGTAATACAGTTCCGCAGTGCGGGTGAGAGGCTTGCTCCACCCCATGATATGCCGACGGTATACCGGTATAACAGCCTGAACCAGGTAGTAAGCCAGCAAACACCTGATGCCGGAAAAAGCACCAACTGGTACGACAGGCTGGGACGGCTTGCCGTAAGCCAGAATGCCAAGCAACAGGCAGAAAGCAAATACAGCTATACCTTATACGACGCCCTCAGCAGGATAGTTGAAGTAGGGCAGAAATACCAGACCACCGCCATGACCCAAACCATCAGCCGCAACCCTGTAAGCCTTGCCAACTGGGTATATTATAATGACGGCAGCAACCATTACCCTGCTGAAATGGTTACCCAAACGATATATGATGCAGCAAGCCCTGATGGCGATGCCTGCGTGGAAAGCCTGCGCTTTACCCAGAAAACATACACCATGCGCAACCGCGTAAGCTATACGCGCTATTATGAAAAGCCATCGTATTATTACAGCAGCGGAGATGCCCGCTACTATATAAGCCCCGCTACATATGCAACGGGCGTTGATTACAGCTACGATATACACGGCAATGTAGATACCATGCGCAACCTGTATGGCACAGGTGCTGCATTTAATATAATGAACAAGCACGGCTACAACGGCTGCAAAACCATTGCCTATACATACGACCTCATCAGCGGCAAGGTAAACCAGGTGCATTACAACCCCGGGGAGAAAGATGAGTTTTACCACCGCTATGTATATGACGCTGAAAACCGGCTTACGGAAGTATATACTACGGAGCACAAAGCCTTTGTTGGTTTGGAAGACCTGGAAGAAAGGGAAGCAGTATACAACTATTACCAGCATGGGCCGCTTGCCCGCACACTGCTTGGGCAGTTAAAAATATCAGGGCTGGATTATACCTATACGCTGCAGGGCTGGCTAAAGGGCATCAACAGCACCAGCACCAGCCCCAACTACGATCCCGGCAGAGACAGGCTGATCGGCGGCGCCAACCAGTATATAGCCCAGGATATGCATAGCATAACCTTAAATTACTACCAGGGCGACTACAGCCAGGTCAATTACACCACCAATAATATTTTTCCTTCTCACTACAGCTATATGCCGGCAGGTGAGTACAAAGCATTGTATAACGGCAATATCAGCAGCTATATCATGGGCATGCCTTCAAGGTTCTATACCCTGCTGTATAACTACAAATACGACCAGCTCAACCGTTTGGTATCCATGGATGCGTACCAGGGCTTTAATGAAAGCAATAATAACTGGACAGCGCTGTTTGCGCTTCAAACCTTTAAGGAGCGCTATAGCTACGATGCCAACGGCAATATGCAGAAGCTGATGCGCAACAGTAATCTTACGGCAAACCCGCTGATGGATAACCTTAGCTATGCATATAAGCCCGGCACCAACCAGTTAGACCATGTAAGAGATACCACCGGAGCTGGTGTAACCTCGCACAGCAATAATTACGGCTCAGATGTAGACATTAAAGACCAGAGCGCAGGCAATTACAATTATGATGCCATCGGTAATATGGTATACGACCGTTTCAGCGGTATAGACAGCATACACTGGAACGTGTATGGCAAGATGCAGACCATATACAAGCAGGCAGGAGTAGGCTCCAACATGCGGCGGATGCATTTTTACTACGATCCTTCAGGGGAAAAGGTAGCAAAAGTAATATTGTATAACCCCACTACAACATCGGCGTATGACTTTTACTACTGGTATGTAAGAGACGCGCAGGGCAATCTGCTGGCTACCTACAAAACCACGGGTAGCAATATAAGCAGCACGCCGCTGCTGCTTGCGGAGCATTATATGTACGGCAGCAGCCGTTTGGGTCAGGTAAGCCGCGAGCAGGATATGGATCAGCCGAGACCGAATTACCAGGCAGACAGCTATACCAATCTTGGAACAGGATATTTGATTACATTTACCAGAGGAAACAAGTTCTTTGAATTAGCGAATCATCTTGGCAGCGTAAATGCAACGCTGGCAGACAGGCATTTGCCGGTAAACTCAGGCGGCAATGTGTGGTACTACCAGTCTGTAATGGGTACTGCAGCAGACTACACGCCGTTTGGTATGCAGATGCAGGGCAGGATATATACGGGCACAGGAGAGTCATACAAGTTTAAGTTTAACGGCAAGGAGCGGATATACGAGATAAACGGTAAATACCACCAGTATGATTATGGTATGAGGATCTATGATGACAGGCTGGGGAGGTTTTTGAGTGTTGACCCGCTGACAAGTAAGTATCCTTTTTATACTCCTTATTCGTATGCAGGTAATAAACCAATATGGGTTAGTGATTTAGATGGACTGGAAGAAGATTGGATGACTACAAGAAGATTTGCTTTGCAAAGACAGGCGGAATTACAGCTTGCATATGCAAAAAGCAATGCTTCAGTAACTATAGGACCAGCTCCAGCAAAGACTTTTACTCAAAAGTGGAGGGATTCACACAATATTATCGATAATGTTACATATGACATTGCTAACAGTTTGTATACTTTACCACAACAGTTAACTTCAAGTGCAAGACAAGCAGATTACATTTATAACATCGGTGGAAATGTTCATAGATCTCATGGCATGGAAGGCGAAAAACCGAGGATTGATAATGGCGTAACTGCTTTTTCCTTATTCATGCCAAGCGCGGCTGCTGAAGAGCAAGGGGTAGGTTTTTTCTCAAGATTTCTATCAAGTTTTGAGAAAAAAAGCCTTCCCTCAGTAGAAAAAATGTTTTCGCCTGCAATCGTTGATAGAGGAGTTGCAGAGGAATATGCAACTGCAACTAAATACAAAGGATTTGCCAATATTAATCAAGAGCTTGGATATCAAAATGCTTACTATGATTTGTATAATACCTCAACAAGTACAATCGTAGATGTTACAACTACTAACTCGAAAAACATGAACATTAGTGGGCTATATAAAAAACTCGACAATTTAAGTACGCAAATAAAAGAACCTTATCAAAATAGGATTTTGCAAATTTATGTCAAGGAAGGTCAATACACATCTGAACAAATATCAAGCTTAGAGAATAAATTATCGCAGTACATTAAAGATTATAATCTAAATTCAACATTCAAGGTTGATAAAGTAAAATGATAAAACAAAAATGCAAAAACTTATTTGTTCTCTTTTTTTTCAAGGAATCGAAAAATCGAAAATTTCAGATATAGTAACATTTCAACTAAGGCTACTTGGGTTTACGCCAAACTATCTCAAAGCAGGAGACAAAGAAATAAGTTATGATCTAAATGCATTAATTGAGTGGATAGAAAAAGGGGAAAGAGCTATTAGGATTATATCTGAGCCTAGCGTGAACAATTCAATGAATTATTGGACTTTGTTTGAATTTGACGAAAATTACAAAGTCCTAAGCTTAACTTGGTGTAATGATCACATGGATTTTTTGATCGATAAAGAAGATTTTATTAAACTATTATTATCTGAAAAATTTCTTTATGGAGTTTGCTATGACATGTCTGACGCATTTAACGAAAGTTGTACTAATATCGAATATGTTAAGAATGTAATTGGAAAGAAAAAAATATCGACAACAAAAGATCAGTTCGGTGATTTAATTGTGAATATTTCCAATAATTGTGGAAGAAAAGAGCGCATTAACAGTTTAGAGTTTATTGCTGCCCCTATAATGTGGTTTGGAAATAAGTTTAATGAATTTATTCCTTTACAAGATATCCTGAAATTTAATGGTTCCGAATCTGTAAAAGCTCAAGGCGGAGAATATGTATTACTTAAACTGTTTGAATTATCAGATGATCCAGCTTTAGAAAAAAATCGAAAAAGGCAGTGTCAATTTTGGGAGTTTTTTAACCTGCAGGAAGTTATTAAAAATTATGAGAAAAGAACTGCTATAGATTTGGATGCTTATATGAAAGATCTTATTGAAAAAAAGAAAAAGAAGAGAAACAATAGCAAAGGATAGGAGTATCATTAAATCATGTTATCAACAGCAGGAAAGAAGCCGCTACTCCATATAGCGCAAGCATAAGAACTAATGATATAAGCAAAGTTAGAAATAGTCAAACGCCAGGTGCAAGCTCCTGATAGTCCAAGCATATGAACTACAGATATAAGCAAAGTTAAAAATAGTCAAGAACCAGGTGCAAGCGTCCCGCTTGTACCGATAAAAGTTAAAAGGTAATAACAATAAAACCAACCATCAACCTATATGCAAAAGCTTATCCTAATGAGTGTATTGCTGATAAGTATAACAGCCGCAGCACAGCAAACTAAAACCGATACAACGAGGCAGCAGGCAGACAGTTCATATAAAGCGTTATTGGATGCATACGGCGGCAGGATAACTTACAAACAGATGATGGACACAACGGGTAAATCGAAGATGATGCAGGACTATGGCATGCGTATATATGACCCGCGAATAGGCCGCTACATACCACCAGAACCAAAGCAAAACGCAGCACCTAACCCCAATGCATATACGAACAAAGAGCCGGTAAAGAAAAAGCCGGGTAATAAAAGCAAAGAAAAGTAACCGGTAATAAAAAGTAAGAGCCGCTGCATCCGCAGCGGTTTTTTTTATATCAGGGAGATTTTACTTGCTTTAATAAAATGGTCAACGGTTGTGAGGAGGCATTTTTTTAAGCTGTTGGTGTTCCGGCATCGTCGTTGCCCAATAGTATTACTACAGCACAAGCGAGCGTGGCCACTGCAGTTCAATAGTAGCACTACAGCTAAGTACATAACAATAATGACGAACTACGGTAAGCTGCATATACCGCAGCGTGTTACAACTTCCCTCCTTTGGAGGGGTTGGGGGAGGCTTTATGACCTCATCAGCGGCAAGGTAAACCAGGTGCATTACAACCCCGGGGAGAAAGATGAGTTTTACCACCGCTATGTATATGACGCTGAAAACCGGCTTACGGAAGTATATACTACGGAGCACAAAGCCTTTGTTGGTTTGGAAGACCTGGAAGAAAGGGAAGCAGTATACAACTATTACCAGCATGGGCCGCTTGCCCGCACACTGCTTGGGCAGTTAAAAATATCAGGGCTGGATTATACCTATACGCTGCAGGGCTGGCTAAAGGGCATCAACAGCACCAGCACCAGCCCCAACTACGATCCCGGCAGAGACAGGCTGATCGGCGGCGCCAACCAGTATATAGCCCAGGATATGCATAGCATAACCTTAAATTACTACCAGGGCGACTACAGCCAGGTCAATTACACCACCAATAATATTTTTCCTTCTCACTACAGCTATATGCCGGCAGGTGAGTACAAAGCATTGTATAACGGCAATATCAGCAGCTATATCATGGGCATGCCTTCAAGGTTCTATACCCTGCTGTATAACTACAAATACGACCAGCTCAACCGTTTGGTATCCATGGATGCGTACCAGGGCTTTAATGAAAGCAATAATAACTGGACAGCGCTGTTTGCGCTTCAAACCTTTAAGGAGCGCTATAGCTACGATGCCAACGGCAATATGCAGAAGCTGATGCGCAACAGTAATCTTACGGCAAACCCGCTGATGGATAACCTTAGCTATGCATATAAGCCCGGCACCAACCAGTTAGACCATGTAAGAGATACCACCGGAGCTGGTGTAACCTCGCACAGCAATAATTACGGCTCAGATGTAGACATTAAAGACCAGAGCGCAGGCAATTACAATTATGATGCCATCGGTAATATGGTATACGACCGTTTCAGCGGTATAGACAGCATACACTGGAACGTGTATGGCAAGATGCAGACCATATACAAGCAGGCAGGAGTAGGCTCCAACATGCGGCGGATGCATTTTTACTACGATCCTTCAGGGGAAAAGGTAGCAAAAGTAATATTGTATAACCCCACTACAACATCGGCGTATGACTTTTACTACTGGTATGTAAGAGACGCGCAGGGCAATCTGCTGGCTACCTACAAAACCACGGGTAGCAATATAAGCAGCACGCCGCTGCTGCTTGCGGAGCATTATATGTACGGCAGCAGCCGTTTGGGGCAGGTAAGCCGTGAGCAGGATATGGATCAGCCGAGACCGAATTACCAGGCAGACAGCTATACCAACCTTGGAACAGGATATTTGATTACATTTACCAGGGGAAACAAGTTCTTTGAATTAGCGAATCACCTTGGCAGCGTAAATGCAACGCTGGCAGACAGGCATTTGCCGGTAAATTCAGGCGGCAATGTGTGGTACTACGAGTCTATAATGGGTACTGCAGCAGACTACACGCCGTTTGGAATGCAGATGCTTGGCAGGATATATACGGGCACAGGAGAGTCATACAAGTTTAAGTTTAACGGCAAGGAGCGGATATACGAGATAAACGGTAAATACCACCAGTATGATTATGGTATGAGGATCTATGATGACAGGCTGGGGAGATTTTTGAGTGTTGACCCGTTGACAAGGAACTACTCATATTACTCACCTTATCACTTCGCAGGAAATAACCCTATCAGGAATTTGGACTTGGACGGACAAGAGCCATTAGATTTCTCCTGGAATTGGATAAATAAAATGCTTTCTAAAGGAGGGAAAAGCGATTTTAGTGCAATCTCCAATGATCCCGCACTTGGTCAAATTGATGTTGAAGCCGTATATGATAAATGGACAAAGCAGACTTGGTTTGTTACGAATAAACAAGATAAGAACTATTATTGGCAACATAATCCAGGTGCAGACCAAAATCAGAGAGTCGTGTCAAATAAGCCCGGAGAGTCGAACGGTCAGTGGGTAGAATTTGAAAAACAGGAATCTATACAAGCGAGATTGACAAATGAGTTAGTGGATAATTTATCAATTGGCGTTTTTGGAGGTGCTGTTGTGGGAGCAGCAATACCTGTTGCTGGCACTATAGCTCCACAAATAGGTAAGAGTGCTCTGTTTAACCTCGCTAAGAGCGAGGTTAAAAGGACCGGTCTAACTTTTTTGCAAGAAGTCTCAAAAAGAGTAATTATGAATCGGGGAGATGTAGGAGATGTGGATTTTCATGACGTGGTAACCTCAACGCTGGCGGCAAGATTTAAAGTGGGTTTTGCAGGTAAAGCTGTGACAGAAGGTTTAAATGCTTTGACTGACTTTAAGTGGGAAGGAGGGCTAACAAATACTCTTTATGGTAATAAGTCAGTATCGGCTACTTTCTTAGATGCAACTTTTGGTTATTTAAAGCTCGGTGTTGGTGCAATAGGAGAACATGCAAAGGCCACAAAGGAATCAGTTGATGCCATGAAAGTTGTTTTAGACCAAGCTAAAAAAACAATTAAAGATGCAGCAAAAGACTAAAGCTGTTTTGATATTATTGTTGGTAGGAGCTATAATAAATGTTTTTTTTATTTTTAGCGGTATTTATAATAGGAAGAAATTCGAAAAAAGAGGAGTTATTATTTTGGCAAAAATTGTCAGTAAAAAAGCATCAGACAATGAAATATTACTAAGCTGCGTCTACCGTTTTAAAAATACTGAATATAACATTGTTTATCCCCAACAGAGGATGCATGAGAAAAGTGATTCACTAGTTTTTTTATATATTTTGCCTTATAATCCGAAAAAGTGGTTACAGTTAGACAAATATTTGGTTCCTTATTGCTTATCCTTGGATAAAGTTCCAGACACAGGCTGGAAAAGTTTACCATTAGATTTTTGTAAATAAATTCCAATATCAACCACCATATAGTGCAAGCATATGAACTAATGATATAATCAATCTAGCGCAGGCGTGTAGCACATAGAATGCTGGCGCTGGTTTGGTAGCGTTGGCAAAGCAGCAGAGCCAGACCAGTGCCAAGGCATTACTTGTGTAAAAGAATATTAATAAACAATCCCCCCCCACTCAGGCGCAAGATTGTAAATAGTCAAACGCCAGGTGCAAGCGTCCGCTTGTACCGTACAATAAAAGTAAAATCCGCTGAGCGATCAGCGTTTTTTTATTGTGGGACATTTTGTTGAAAGAACTCCTGGAACTTTTGTTTAGTGAGCATGGTGTCAATAATGTTCATTACGGTAGATTTATCTTTTTCGTTGAGTTGATTTATTAATCGTAACTGCTCAGCGCTGGTTTTATCTTCCATTACCACGGCTTTTGGGGCAGATTTTTTGAGATGTACAATATCATCAATGGTAATGTTGTAGAAAGCCGCTAATTTGTCCAGCACTTCAATAGAAGGCTCTACCATGGCCTTTTCAATTTTATTATAATGAGCCGGTTTTAATCCAATCTCGGCGGCGACTTCTTTTCCCTTACCGGTGTGTGTCTTCCTCCTGATAGCGCAAGCATATGAACTAATGACATAAGCAAGGTTGTAAATAGTCAAACGCCAGGTGCAAGCGTCTCTCCTGATAGCGCAAGCATATGAACTAATGATATAAGCGAAGTTAAAAATAGTCAAGAACCAGGTGCAAGCGTCTCGCTTGTACCGATGCGACTTCTATGAGCTTTCTATAATAAAGTGTCCGGAAGTCCAGACAAAAGATGCAATAGGATGTCACTGGTAATTCGGAGTGATTTTAAAAACTCTTTGATAAGATATTAATTGGCGGTGTTATTTTATTAAAGAGGGAAAAATATTAAATAGGTGAGAAAGCAGCTCTGATTTAAAATGTTTCTGTTTTTTTCTCCGCAGCGGTGCGTCCCGAAAGTAAGGGTAGTTCTTTACAAAACTGAATAAGAGATGATAGTAGGTCTATCAATAAGGGCGTGCAGTCGCAGTTATTAAACCACCTGAAGGTGCTGTATTCAAAAGATATGGTACTGAGCGTTCAGGCAAAAGGTATCGTGAAAAAGACGGTATCAGGTACGCGTAAAGAAGCTGAACAACATCTGTTAAATCAGATATGTGAACCGTTGAAGACATGTCGAAAGAGATCATATGTTGACAAAACTGCCGGACTCTCTGCTCTGGGAGGACAACTGTAACAGAAAGCTGCATACCGGTTACAGGTCAACCGGCATTAAGACGGCAGGAGCTTTATGCAGGCTTTTATTCGGAACGGGAGAGGCTTCCCTGTTGATGTGCGAAAAGCTTTGCAGGAAGTTTTTTTTTAGAGCGACTGTTCAACAAAAGTTCTACAGTTCATACTGCAACTCAATCTCGCCTAAGGCGGGAGAAGCGACAGGAAGCGTCGGACGAAGCCATATTAGCGAAGAAGTCTTTGTAATGAAGATAGAGCGAAGGGCTTCGGTTATCTGGTCAAACTATTTTGAAACAACCCGCCCCGGCGGGAATGATGACGAAAGAAATGACAAAATCATTACTAATTAGTAAGCGGATGTTGTATAACAGCTATCTGAAAGTTATGGTAAAAGATGGCAGTGCGGGTATAGATAAGCAAAGCATTGAAATGTTCAATGAAAACTTGTCTGCCAACCTGTACAAGATCTGGAACCGGATGACATCAGGGAGTTATTTTCCACCCCCTGTGCGAACGGTACTTATTCCCAAGAAACAAGGCGGCAAAAGACCTTTGGGCATACCCACGGTAGGCGACCGTATTGCCCAGGGCGTAGTAAAGGATTACCTGGAACCATCACTTGAAACAATTTTCCATTCAAGCTCATTTGGATACAGACCTGGCAGAAGTGCACATGATGCAATTAAACAATGCCAGTCCAACTGTATAAAATATGGATGGGTGATAGATGTGGATATAAAAGGGTTCTTTGATAACATCAACCATGCCATTATGCTGCGATTACTGCAAGAGCATACGCAGGAAAAATGGGTGATGCTGTATGTGGAACGCTGGCTAAAGGCAGGAGTGGAACAGGAAGACGGAAGCATTAAGACAAGAACATAAGGCACACCACAAGGAGGAGTAGCCAGTCCGTTACTTGCTAACATTTACCTGCATCACGGTTTTGATAAATGGATGGAAGCGGTAAATCCCCAAAATCCATTTGAAAGGTATGCGGATGATATAGTGATCCATTGCAGCAGTAAAGCAGAAGCAGAACAGTTATTGGAAAAGCTGAAAGTACGGATGCAGCAGTACGAATTGGAACTGCATTCTGAGAAGACAAAGATTGTGTATTGCAAGAACTACCAAAGAAAAGAGGAATATGAAAATATCAGCTTTGATTTTCTAAGCTATAGTTTTCAGCCAAGGAAAATGAGAGATAAGTTTGGACGTGGCAACAAGACCTTTATGGTATACTCTCCAGCTATGAGCCGCAAAGCAAAAGTTGGAGTACGAGCCGGTATCAAAGGAATATAGATAAGGAGATGGGCAACCCAAAAGATAGAATGGTTTGCAGAGAAGCTGAATCCGAAGATACGGGGCTGGATAAATTACTATGCTCGTTTCAATAAACATGAAGTGCTGCAGGTATTTTGTTACCTGAATGAATTGTTGCGAAAGTGGATGAAGAACAAGTACAAGCTAAAAAGTGCGAAGGCGGTTTATGTGAAATACAAATCAATACAGGAAGCACAGCCTAATCTGTTTTATCATTGGCAACTGGGAATAAGATCATGATTGGATAACAAGAGCCGTATGACGGGAGACTGTCACGTACGGTTCTGTGAGAGGCTTGGGCTGAAATGCCCTTGCCTACTCGACTGCGGGCTCTCCATATAACGAGAATTCTCCGCGGAGTCTCTCTTCCGGGCAAAGTGTGTTGGCAGGACTCTGCGGTAGGCGGAGAATCAAAGGCTGTAATTAAAACTTCTGGCATATAAAGATGATGTAGATTTGATGAAACAAAGACGATGAGTATGCCTCGCAGAGTCCAGCTCACGCACAAAAGGCTAGGCATTGAGACTCCTCTATGTTGAAATCCAAATTTGTTATTTCTATCGTGGACTGTATTTTGTCTGATTTTATAAAAACAATCTTCTCTGAGCAGATAATGTCTAATTGGCATTACTGCAATTTTTTGTTAGTAATTATAAGAGGCATAACGCAAACTGTGGAGAGCAGTCCTTTCGGCTGCGTTCGTACGTGAGAATAGATAAACGAGGTATAAAAAATTCTTTGCTTTTATGATAACTATGTTTTACGGTATCATCTTTATTCTTTTTCAAAATGAACTTGTTATCCATTACCTAAATCATTTTTTTACACTACTTCTTCACTACTTACTCCATTGAAAATCTTCATCATTTGCACGCCTTAACACAATTATTTGTAAATTGACTGAAACACTTGCCGGTACGTACTTAATTCGACGAACCAACCTTATTTGTTGATGAGACCAAAACTGAAGATCAATGATATTGTACTTTACTGGTGTAATGAGTTACCAACTAGCTTCACCGGCCGGCTTCTGCCAGGAGGAAAAGTATATACAGCTACAGGAAACTTCGGAAGTTTTTGTGTACAGTTCTTCCACGGTAAAGGATATGTATTCTCCTACGGCGTAGTTAATCTTACCTCGGCATTAAACATTACAATCGAGCCAGTAAAAAAAGGAATGCTTATAGTCAGCCAGTTGATTGGAAAAAATATAGTACTTTATATAAACAGTCAGAAGAAAAAGTTGCAGGCAATGCATTGCTTTATGGATGCAGACATTCCGGAAATAAACATCCATTTTGCATTACCCGGAGCGTATGAATTTTTTACAATATGGTATGATCCCCAACTTTATAAGGATGTTCTGCATTTCTTTCCGAATGCCGTCAGCATAGATGAGCAAGATATCAAAGTGATGAATAATTCCGTTAGCATGATGAGCAACACCTCGAGAGAGTTGATCGAACGGGTGATACGCTGTCTCTATCCTGCCGAGATGCGTCCGCCGTACTACAAAGTACAATCAGGTGAAATACTTTTCCAATTTCTTGTTGACATTACCCGTTATGAACCGGAACAGGCCCCGTACCGGGAATCAGAAGCAAGGAGCATTCATGCCATAGCACTGCTGATCACTAATGATATAACTATACATTATACCATTCCCGAACTTGCAAAAAAAGCAGCAATGAATGAACAACGTTTCAAAACAGTTTTCAAAATGATTTACGGCATGGGTCCCTTTGAATACCTTCGGGAGAAAAGGCTTGAGAGAGCCATTGAAATGTTGGATAAAGGTGAGATGGTAAAATATGCCGCTATAGAAAGCGGCTGGCGTCCACAGGATCTCACGAATGCCTATAAAGCGAGATATGGAATTACACCAACCCAAAAAAACAATGGCAAACGCTCCTGATTCCGTTATTCTTTCTCCTGTTTTAAATGTCGTTAATTTTTCGACACTTCATATTTTAACCTTTCTTTGTATAAAGCAATTGTAATCGTACATAACGTATTATGCTATACTCCAAATAATACCATACCTACTATTTTATTTCCGTACTATAATTCATACGAAAACACAGGAAGTAAGCTGAAAACCTGTAACAGAGTAAGCTACAATCTTCTCACTACCGCGGCAGATAAGGATCCGCCTGATATCTCTATTCCATTTCATCACTCAAAAGTTTTTACTGCTTTTTGAGATAAAAAAAGCTTTATACCAACATGAAAAAAATTAAATTAATTCTTCCGCTGGTTATTGTTTCAGTAATTGCAGCATTTGCGTTTGTTTCAAAAAAGCCTGATTCTATTAATTCCAAAGGCAAAGCAATAGAAAAGGCAAAATTTGCAGATACATACTTTGTGTTTACTGGTACAAATGTTAGCCAGTATACTGACTCAACAAAATGGGTGAGGCATGAAACTAATCCTACCGCTAATTGTCCGGGAGGAAGTTTAGCATGTAAAATACAGTCTGCCACTCTTTCTACGAGAACTCAATTAGTTTCCTATATTAATACAAATGGCATTACAGGAACTTCAATAAGCATGCTGGCTCAAAAGCCATAAATTGAAAAGAGAAAAGGTGGCAGTGTTCTGGCAGCCACCTTTTTTCTAACGCTAACTTATCTTGGATTTTGTTGCATTCCTGACCGTGCTATAATATCTTCCGGAATCGCTACCGCGAATCTGAGATCATTAGGCGGCAAATTGTAACCAACTCCATTAACAGATTTTTTTAAAGTTATGTTACGTCCTTCTTTATTCAATCTTTTTACGTCCATCCACCTAAGTTCTCTATAGATGAGTTCCTTTCTCCTTTCAGCAAGAATTGTATCTAAAGCGATTTGACTATCGGTAATTGAAAGCGGAACAAACGAAGTACTTGCAAATCTATTTTTGAGCAAAATATTCAAATCATCAACCCCATTCACTACATTTCCGTTTCGCACCCTGCATTCCGCTCTGGTAAGATATAATTCATCTGTAGCTAATCCGGTAAACGGAGCTCCATTTTGTGTATAGTTGCCTCTAAACGAAATATAATCATCGCCATTATCCAAGAAAAAAATTTGCTTACGCCAGTCCTCATCCCCAAAGCTACGGTAAAGAATTGTATCGATTCCTCCATAATATATCGCTCTTGGAGTAAACATACTACTATAGTATATTATTTCCTTATTAAACTCAGGAATGGGAAAATAGTCCCCTATATCTGGAATGTCAATATTGTAATCCAATAAATCTGAGTTGATTTGTAAACATGAATCTGCATAAGCTTCTGCGTATTCATAATTTCTCATAGATAAGTAACATCTCGATAAATAGCCGTATGCTCCTGCTTTTGAAGGACGAACAGGGTGCATAGATTTTGCAGGTAATAAATCTATAGACATCTTAAGATCAGAAATGATTTGCTGATAAGTTTGCTCAAGAGTGGATCTGATAGAGACTTCATTGAAATCAGGAGATAATCTTAAAGGCAATCCAAGATCTGTATCAGAACTCTGTTCATCATATGCAAGACACCACAGCCAGGCAGATTCAAGAAAGAACTTTCCTCTCAAGAAAAAAGCTTGCCCTTTTAAATTATCATAGTCCAAACTATTTTCCGGTGTTCTCATTATGTTTTCCAAATTAAAAAGAACAGTATTTGCTCTATATATAACGTTGTAGCAATTTGACCATACATTCATTTCATATACAGAAAAGGGAGGAATAACATCATAATTAGCCCAGGTATATTGAGCTCTGTCATACTCATCAAGAGCATCCCATATATCACTATTTATGTAGCAATTGTCAGCACTAACTTCGCCTACTCCGGGATCGTTGAAATTAATCTGATTAGTTGCATCAAGCAAACCTTGTAAATCTGAAACTGTCTTAATTATAACCAGCCTCTTGTCTGATGGTGCCTCCAGATACTTTTTACACGAAACGATTGAGATTATCAACCAAATAATTATTATATACGAAATTTTAAACTTCATCTTTATGTGTTTTTAAAATGTGAGCCGAACTCCAAGAGAAAAATTTCTTCCCGGAAGAATTGTATTATCTGAATAATCCGGGTCGATACCCTTTTTGTTGGCTCTCCATATAATTCCGATATTGTTTACAACTGCATAACACTGAAATTGCTGAACACCAGCTTTTTTTAAAACTACATGACTAAGGGAATATGAAAGAGTTGCATACTGTAGCCTGATATGATCACCCTTTTCTACTAAAATTACCGAGCCATTATAAAAATTGTCTTTACTTACCGACGCAGGATATTGTAAAGAAGGAATGTCAGTAAACAACTCATCTCCCGGGCGTAGCCAGCGATTAGTATAATCTGAATGACCGGCATAAGAATTGAACAAACTATTATAAGCTATTGCAGATCTTCTGAAATAATATCCAAATTTATAAGTAATGCGAAACGATAGAGAAAGACCCTTATAGCTGATTGAGTTTCCAAGATTTCCGGAAACCCTTGGCATAACAGAACCTGTATAAACTAAATCATTAATCGTAGTACCAGTGCCTGTTAGCGCATTATAATCAGATGAAATTTCTTTGTTTACATAACCTTGTGGATTCCCGTTTTCCGGATTCAGCCCTGCCCATTGGTAAGATAACATTGCGTATACGGGCTTACCTTCAAGTCCGGAAATACCTAATAAACCAGCGCCGGTAACAAAATTTCTTCCTTGCTGATTACGTATATAATATTTCAGGATTTTGTCGTGGTAGAGATTAACATTCAAATTTGTTATCCATCCAATTGGGCCGGTTGTATTAATGGTTACTAATTCAAAATCCAACCCCCTTGCTCTCATCGATGCAACATTTTTAACCACATTATCTGGTCCTAATCCGGCAGAGTAATCTATGGGCACTGATCCATACAAGTTCAATCCGCGTTTCATATAATATTCAATACCTCCCCTAATCCTATCACCTGAACTTTTAAAATCTAATCCTATGTTTACCATTTCTACTTTTTCCCAGGTCAATTCCGGGTTATAAAAATTTGCAACTTTTGAGGTAGGCAAATTCAAATATTGATTCGTAATTCCATACTGAATAGTTGTTACTGCAGACATGCCAGGATCAACATTCCCACTATAACCATAGGTTGCCCTCAGCCTTAAATAAGGCAGGAAAGTAGATGTATAAAACTTCTCCTTCGATATCTCCCAACTTGCTCCAGTTGACCATAGCGGTTTCCATTTGTTGTTGGTGGAAACACCGAATAAATTGGACGCGTCTTTTCGGGCGCTTCCGGAAATAGTATACCGGTCAAAATATGTGTAAGAGGCATTTCCGTAGAATGACACAAAACGGTTCATTGTTTCATTAATCGAAACGCCATCAGGAATAAAACTTCCCCACCCGGTGATGAACGTCGGCTTCAGATTGGCATTGTCAACCACACCCCAGGTAAGGATATCATCATTGTATCCATAAACCGTATTGCCATTCGATTTATTTTGCACCTGCCTGATTTCAGAACCGGCTATCGCAGCAACGCTGTGCCTGCCCCAGGTGTTGTTATAATTCAATTGTCCCCTAAGGTTGTGCGATGTAACAGAGCCATGAGATAACCCCAACACCGCACCCAGGGGAACACCGTAACTCACCTCTCCATCATTTATCTGTGTAAAAGTATTGATGAGGTTACGCGTATAATAACTCTCCATATCGTTCAGTGATCTGCCATCTGTCTGCTGACGCTCGTACTGATATTTTACATCAACAGACAAGCCTTTCATGAATGTATAACGTACTCCAAGATTCATTAATATATCCTGGAGTTTATTTTCAAAGCGGCTGTGTTTATAATCTTCAGCAGGATAGTATTTCCAGTCCAGTAATTTACCTGCACCTACGGTATCAATATAAGGACCACGGTAGTAATCCAGCGCTCCGTCTAGTGATGTATACGGAGGAAGTAAAGAATAACCAGGCTGTTGTATCCCGTAGTAATCCGGCTTGCCACTGGTAGTTTTGCTTTGTGTATAATAAATTCCTGTATTAAACATAAGATTTTTCAATGGAGCAAACGTATTTTCAGAACTGATATTAATACGGCTATACCCTGCCGAGAGCTCTGACATATTCTTGTCAAATCCTACTGCAAACGCGTAAGCCATGTTGCTGGATCCTCCTCTGGCGTTCAGTGCATACTGTTGATTTACCGCACGCTGGTATATATACTTGCGAAAATCATCCCTGACATCTTTTGTGCGAAAAGCATTAATCCTTGATGATGCAGTTGCTGCGTCAATCAAACCATCACGCTCAGCAACCAATGTTTCTACAACCGGTGATAAAGCAGGACGCGTGAAATCATTTTCCTTCCCCGCATAAAAACCCTTTTCAAAAAGCATCTGTTCTACATCAATAAAGTCAGATGATGACATTTGTTTCAGGTGACCAAGGTCAGGTTTATCAGCTATAGTTATATTGCTGTTTACTTCAATTCTAAAAGGCTGATCAAATTTTCCCTTCTTGGTTGTGATTACAATCACGCCATTACCTGCTCTCGCACCCCAGATAGATGCAGCTGCTGCATCTTTAAGAATCGTTATGGATTCAACATTGTTGGGGTTTATATTATTGAGATCGCCGGCATAGGGAAAATTATCTACAATAATCAGTGGATCTTTCGGCCCGCGTATGGTGCTAAGCCCTCTTATACTCATTTGTCCTGAAGTACTAATCTTCCTGTTTACAGAAACGCCATTAGCGATATACTCCAGGCGACTCACTATATCGGTGGAAACCTGCTCATTGAGTAGCTTATTTTCAATATAAGTGAATGAACCTGTAGCTCTTTCCTTTGGTAGAGATTGCATACCAGTATTAACGGTAATGTTTACACCAGACAATTCGCTAACCTCGGGCGTCAGGTGAAGCCTTATTCCCCGGGCATCAGCAATACTATATGCAGCAGTTTTGTAACCTACGCTGCTCACTGTTATTACCGACCCTGCTGTTATGTTATCAAAAACGAACTTCCCTTCCTCATCTGTTACCGTTGAATGGTTTGTTCCCTTAATAGTAATAGTAGCACCTGCTATGGGTTCACCCGATGCAGAAAGAATTATGCCTGTAACACGTAGAGGTTGTTTGGTGGTATCAGAAGCGGGGAGCTTTCGTTTTACGATGATATATCTCCCGTCTATCGTATAGCCGAGTGGTTGGTTCTGAAAGCAGTATTGCAATACAACACTGATATCGGCATTATTTACAGAAAAAGTCACAGAACTTGCACCTTTGAGTTCTTCCCTCGCAAATATAAACCGGTAATCAGATTGCTTCTTTACCTGTAAAAAAACGGATTCAAGTGAAGCATCCTTCACTGTAAGTGTAATATTTTGTGCCAGGGCATTGCTCCATGCCTTTAGTGTGGTTAGTACAGTAAGCAGTATTACAAGTTTCATAATCCGAAGTGTTTTGCTGGCTAAGCCATTGTGAAAAAGCTCTCCGGCAGGCAATCCCGGTTTTGCACAGGAACGGACTATGCAGCCTACGCTGAATTCCATATCTTTGATCAGTTTTGGTTAATGAATACATTTATTTCCGCAAGGAAACAATCCGCAAGATTGTTCGTGTTTATAGACCGATAACGTCCACCGCTTCGCCCGCAATGCGAAGCGGTTTTTTTTGGTCTTTAAGCTATGATCTTATTCCATCGGCAAATGATTTTAAGGGTTCACAATAATTGTATTATTTCTTACATCAAAATGTACGCGACCTGTCTTTTCCAGTAACTCAAGTAATTTTGAAACAGGTACATTTCTTTCAATATCTGCATTAAAATGATAATTGACATTGCCTTTATACTCAACCTCCACATTATACCATCTGGTTACCTGCTCCATAATATGTTGTATAGGAGCCTCTTTAAAATTGAACCATCCATTTTTCCAGGCCAGCACCTGCTCTATATCTGCATTATTCCGCATGGTAAAGGATGCGCTTCCTCTGCCCACCTGGTCGCCGGGCTTTAACGACAGCGTTTTATTACTTAGCGTATCCGTAACAGTTACTTTTCCTTCAGCAAGTGTAACAGTGAGGGATGTGTCCTGAGAATAAGCTTCAATATTAAAATGCGTTCCGAATACTGCTGTTTTTGTTGCCCCGGCTGTTACCATAAATTGTTTTGACGGATCTTTTGCGACTTCAAAATAAACCTCGCCGGAAACTTCAACATTTCTTTCTTCACCGGTAAAAGCTGTGGGAAAATGAATACTGCTTTCCGCGTTAAGCCAAACCAACGAACCATCAGAAAGTTTCAAACGATATTGTCCGCCCCTTGGCGTTGTTAATGTATGCCATTCCGACGCTACAGGCGTACCCGAATAATGAAGCGTACTACCTGAATCAGACACTCGCAAACCATCTATCGCCAAAATGTTTTCATTTACGGAACTGTCCAGGGCAATTTGTTTACCGCCGCCGATAATAAGTATGGCTTTGTCTGTACCCGGATTAATATCCTGTCGGGCTACAATATCCATACCCGGTGCAGGTCGTTCATTATTATTTAAAACAATAAACAGGATCAGTAAAATACTTACTGCCGCCGCTACCGCATACATAATCCAAACTTTTCCGCGGCGCGCAGTTGGTTTTTCATGTAATATTTTTTCTTTCAGCTTTGCAATTGCTGCTTCGCTGTTATAACTGCTCCTGTCTTTAAGTGCAGCCTCTATATTTTTTTCATCAGTAAGTTCGCCAAAGAGTTCGATATTTTCATCTCGCTCTGTGAGCCAGTCATCGAGTTCGTCTTTTTCCTTATCTGTAAGTGTACCCCTTATATAACCTGCTATCAGATATGCGATACGATATGCTTCGGCATTCGACATAATATATTTATTATACTGAGTGTTTACAGTAAGTTAAGAAGAATTCCGGGCAACTCTTCCCTTTACATGAAAATAAGGATACATAACTTAATCAAAAGGATGATAGAGAAGGATAATTTTTGTAAAAATTATTGGTGTATTGTATTTATTAATGGCAAATTGGATGGGATTAAAAGTTCAGTAAATCAAAAAAAGAATGTAATTTGTTTATTAAATATTTCAACCCATATTTGCCCATATGAAACTCAAATCCTTTCGAGTTCAAAATTATAAATCTATTATAGATAGTGGAATCTGTAGATTATCTGATAATGACTTTATCACAATTTTAGCGGGTCAAAATGAATCGGGAAAAAGCTCTATATTACAAGCACTGAGAGATTTTGGTAAACAAGAAATAAATGTTGAGAGCTTACGTGATGACGACTCAGCCCCCATAATAACATGTACATTTAGTGTTTCTGCAGATGATTTTAAGGATGAAGTCTTGTTTAAACATGCAGATATTGATGACCCCCCGGAAAGGCTTAAGAAAATAGTGGAAGATATAAAGGAGTTAGAAGTTATCTTAACTCATGATGACAAGAAAACTGCAATAGTTACATTCGGGCACGGATTGATGGAAGCTATAAATATTTTCTTACAAGAAGATAATGTCAATAGTGAAAGCGGAAAAGATTCAACAAATCAGCAAGGAAATTTTTTCCCCTGGAATATTGAGGAAACAATAGATGCTCTACGTAATGCCTTTCTTGACTTTCTTCCAACAATCATTTTTTTTGATGATTTTTGTGATCTCTTGCCAGAAAAAATCCTGTTAAAAGACATTACATCAAAAAATAATAGTTCTAAAGGCTATCAGGCAGTTAGGAATGTGGAAAAAATACTTTCTGCAAATTTTTCATCACTTGAAAAACTATCAGATAGTAAGAGGGAAACCACACAAAATGCTTATCATGAATCAATAACTGCTGACTTTAATGAGAAGTGGAAACAAAGAATTGCTGAGGGAAATGGTGCGAAAGTCCATGTTAAGTTTTATCGAGATGAAACTGGCACGCCCTACTTAAAATTCTATATTGAGACAAAAAAGGGTGAATTTTTGTCTGTTAACAAAAGATCCCAAGGGTTTAAATGGTTTCTTTCATTTTACCTTCAACTGAAGGCAGAAGATAAAAATGAAGGAGATTTAATCATATTATTTGATGAACCAGGCTTGTATTTGCATTCAAAGGCACAGACTGACATGATTGCCGTTTTTGAGGAACTATCGAAAAAAAATCAGATCATTTATTCTACGCATTCTCCATACTTAATAGATACAGCAAAGCTACATAGAGTCCGATTGGTGTTAAATACAAAGGATGCTGGTACAACTGTCGAAAAAATTACATCCAGTAAGATATCCAATCAAAAGGATTCATTAAAACCTATTATTGATGCACTAGGATTAGAAATAGCTACCCCATTTTCGGTTGGCAAAAAAAATAATGTAATAGTTGAAGGAATTTCAGACTTTCACTATTTGCAGGGGATGAAATTACTCTTAAATAAAACGTATGATATAGGAGTACTTCCCTCTATGGGTGCTTCAAATTGTCATCTTTTAATGGAGCTTTGTATAGGATGGGGGTTGAATTGGATCATATTGTTTGACGATAAAGGAGCTAATAAAGATTACAATAAAATCAAAAAAACTTTCTTCGGCGATACTGAAGATGCTATTAGCCAGAAAGTCATGAAAATGAAGGATTGCGATGGAATAGAGGATCATTTTACCGTCGGTGATATGAAATTGATTATTCATGATGGAACCTTTTCCGCAGAAAAGAAGAATTCTGATGCTGTAAGCGAAAATGGAGGAAAGGAGTTGGTAGCAAGACTTTTTTATGAAAAAGTCGTCTCCCGTGAAATAACTGGAGAAAAGCTTTCTCAAACAGCGATGAAAAAGTTTACTAAAATATTCGAGTTCGTGGAAAGTGCATTTAATTTGGCAAACTAAGATTTTGACGGATAGCTTTTGCTTGTTTTTCTATTGGGTCTTTTTATCATGCTTTTGACGTCACAGTATACTTAAACAACATGATTTTAGTAAAAAAGAGATTACATTTAAAAGGTAGTTTCTTTTTATCAAACAAGCATACGGCAATCAGAATCCTGACGTTCTTGTTCCAATTTATTATAAATGGACTGCAATCAGAAGACATAACATTGCTTTTGTTATCATATTCTTCAACAATGCCAGACCGTTCTTTTTATGAGATTTGACGGTGGAAATAGTGATCTCTAATTCTTTGGCAGTTTCTGCAACGGTTTTGCCCTCCACATATAATTTTGTAAATACCCTGCTACTTTTAGGCGATAGGCTTTGTATAGCCATGTACAGTTCTTCTGTGGTTTCTGCCCGGACAATGTTTTGCAATGCGGTTTCTTCGGTGTACAGTTCCGTAGGCAGTTGCTGTGCATGGCGCTGAAGACGTTGTTGATTTTCCAACCAGCGCAGGCAGGCATGGCGCACGGTAGTGTAGCAGTAATTTTTAAAAGCCAGAGGTGTTTCAATCGTATTCTTTTTCTCCCAAACCTTCATCAAAGCCTCACTCACAATATCTTCTGCGGCTTCTTTGTTTTTTACAAAGCGGTTGGCAAAAAAACAGAGTGAAGGGTAATACTTCTCAAAGAAATAAGTAAAACCTTCTTCAAGTCCTTGTTGAAAGGTGTGCCAATGTCGGGTTATATCTTTTTCGGGTATTTTCAATGTTCAATTACTTCGAATCTAAAGTTACAAAAAGTATGTTTTAATATGTATATTATAATGAGTATATTATATTGAGTTATCTATGCAATATCTATCTTGTTAATTGCAGCATGCCAAAAAGCAAGAAAAAAGCAGAGCGGAAGAAAGCCACGTTAGGACATTTTGATCATGATGTTTTCCTTTCCAACGTTAGTAAACGAATTAGACAACTAAGGAAAGAAAATGGATTTAACTCCTATGAATTATTTGCATATGACGTTGAAGTTTCAAGAGTAGGAATGTCAAAATATGAATCTGGTAACTTTGATGATATAAGGCTTAGAACCTTATTGAAGATTATTGATGGATTGGAAGTTTCTCCTAAAGAGTTTTTCTCAAAAGGATTTGAATAAAACAGCATGAATTCATCTCTTTATTCATTTCGATCTTTCCGTAGGTGGACATCACAGGAAGTGGCGCGCCAAATAGGGCTATCGCCTCATGAATATGAAGCTATTGAATCAGGGGTTGAAAATATTGATGATGAAATAACGCAGAGGCTTTCTAATCTTTACAACGCTCCGCCAGATTTGTTTTCGACGAAAAATTCTGAAAAAGTGAATTTTGAATATTCACATAATTCCTTTAGTTCTAGCAATGCTTATGTGCATAATCTTTACCAACATGATATGCGTGTAATTGAAATGCTTACTGCTGCCAAAAATGAAGAAGTCCAATCGCTGAAAGACGAAATCAGGGAACTAAGGCAGCAAAATAGTCAGTTATTAGCTCGGTTGCTGGAAAAATAACCACAGATGATATTTAAATCAGAAGAACAAAAATAAAACGTCACTTGTTTCCTAATGCTTTAATAAGCTCGCTATTCTGTTTCCGTAAATATTCAATTTCTTCTTTAAGAGCTTTTAATTCGCCATTATGGTTATGAATTTCATTATTGTGTACGTAGCCGTTCGCATTCTGATTATTGGTTATGGCATTCTGTCCAAAGCTGATATGGGGAGCATTTTCAGAGAGTAAATCCACAACGCTAACATTATAAAATTCAGAAAGTTTATGCGCCTGTTCTGCACTTAAACTTTTGGGCTCACGCTCTAATCTGCTATAAGTATTTTGGCTAATACCAAGTACTTCAGCTATTGACTCTTGTGTATGTCCATTTACTTCTCTTAATATTTTGAGCGTGGTAGTTGCCATAGTATTTTAATTGTTACAGGATAAAGATATAAAAAAATGGATAAGATATCCGCAGTAAATTACTGGCAGACATAGTATTTTACCGGTAGCATACCATTACGATAAAAAAATGCCCGGGTAAGAATACCCGGGCGTTGCTAACCTATGAAAAACACCTTTTTTATTGCGAATAATTTAATTCGTAAATCAATACACAATTTAAATAAAACCTCTTACAAAAACAGTGGAAAAAATTGTCTTTAATAACCAATGGTATGGCACTTATGTCTTGCATATAACACAAATGAATAAAAGCGAAACGATTAAGAATTAAATTTGAAATTTTTAAACAACTACATATTTGAGTAATTTAGAAGTATTATTATGCTAACAATCAACCCCAAACAAGATGAGAAATATATTACTTTCTATTGTGCTGTTGCCGTTCTATTGCTTTTCACAACCCTCCAAAGCAATAAATTCCACAATTGACAAATGGAAACGAGCATCAGTCGGACTCGAAATGAGAAAGTTTGCAAGTGATTATATTGAACTTCAACCTCAATTGAAAAACATACAAGAAGACTTACAAATTGCTAAACAGTCCATTGGTACGGCTGTTTTCTTAAAACATAATAGCAAAAGATACTTAATCTCCGCACGGCATGTTTTACATGACATAGACGGAGCCAATCAATTAAAAAAATACAGCAATCAAGATTCAGTTGATATTGAAAACGCAATATTCCAAAATATTTTCAGAATAGCCCAAGAGGACGAAATAAATGAAAAAGATTCTATCGAAGCCGTTCGCAGTGGCCTTCCTTTATTAGGCGTTATGTCTTATTCCCAAAGGAGGTATGTATTTTCCTCTGTGGAACTAGATCTAGCTATTATATCATTAGATGGAGGATGCATTTATTCCATGTTTGCTGATTTTTTAGAAAGTAAAGGATATGTTCCAATAACATTAAACGACATTGATACTAGTGATCTCCAATATGGGCAGGATATCATTTCAATAGGTTTTCCACTAATAGGCTTTGAGGCGGTTAAGAAAGAATCGGATATAGGGCGACAAGCTTTTCAGTCTGGGTTGATTTGGGAAAGAGCTATAACTTTCGGTAAAATATCTATCCCAAAGAGTAAACATTATTTTTGTGTTGGAGACATTAGCACGGCTCCTGGGAATAGTGGAGGACCGCTAATAAGTAAGAATAAGTTAGTTGCAATTGTCTCGAAGCAAGCTGTTTTCCCGATAGAAAATAACCAGGGAAATCAAATTAAAGACCTTAATTCCCGAATGCCTTATGCAATTGCCGTTAGAGCAGCATATATATATCCTTTATTAATGGAAATGATAAAGAAGGATGAAGAAAATAAAGGACCTAGCTGGTGCAGATGATTATCGCTAATTCGAAACAAGTTTTAAACCTTATTATTTGTTATTCGAACGGTAAATCATGCCACTATATATAGCCAAGCAGTTTACTATAAAGAGCTATTGATTTTCACATTTGTTGTAAAGTTATGCACATTTACATAACTTTATTTAAGCGAAGGTTACATGGGAGCTACATTTAAGTATATTTGTCCTGTAGAAATACATAACTTTTACAAATGGAAGAGTCGAAATTCAATCAGGACGAAATAAGCAGAATAATAAACAGCGCTTGGGCGGGCAGTAATGATGAGATACCAAGCTTGCGGGAAAAATTCGAAAATCGCCTATTAGATTTGGGAATTACTTCTCATCAAGTTGAAGAAAATCTACAGATTGAATATCGCACCTTGAACGGAATTCTGGATGGGAATTTACAGAGATTCGATCTTCTTTCGCTAATTAAAATATGCCAGTTTCTTGATATTCCGGAGAAGGAAATTGTGGAACTATATTTAAAATACGTTTCTAATAAACATAGAGAAGACCTGGAATCATCAAAAAAAAGAGCATTTATATTGAACAATTTTGATCTAAATGTTTTGAAGAGTATTGGTGTAATAAATTCTATTCGCAATTTCGACCGGATTGAAGAACAGATAAATTCAATTTTCAATTTGCGATCAATAACAGATTATGATACAGAAGATACAGGTGCTGCATTCAGCACGACAAATTTAAAACCTAAGAGCAACAAGAGCAGGACATATTTTATAAATAAATCACGACTGGTTTTCCGGCTCATCAATAACCCACGACGTTACGAGAAGCAGGCATTAATAGATTATTTTCCAAAAATAAGATGGCACTCCACCGATATTGATAACGGGATGATTAATGTTTTTAAATCATTGTTTGAATTAGGTGTTACGGTAATTTTTCATCCGAGTATGCCATCCCTTCAAATGCGTGGAGCAACATTTGAAGTAAACGGTAAGCCGTGCATAATACTTACGGATTACAGGAAATCATACCCTACTTTGTGGTTTGCTCTACTGCACGAATTATTTCATGTATTATTTGACTGGGATGAAATTCTTCAAAAACGATATCATATCTCAGACGAGGAAAACGATCTTTTTGTTGTTAAACAAAAGGAAGAAGAAGCGAATGATTTTGCACGTCAATATTTATTCCCAGAACCGAAGCTGGACATAATTATTCCACGTATCAAACATAAAATTATTGTAAAGGAATTTGCATTAGATAACCATGTACATCCAAGTGTAGTTTATGCCAACTATGCGTTTAAGTATTCAACTGAAGAAAACAACCTTTGGCAAGAATTTGACAAAATGATAAGACCTACAATGGAAAGCTTAATAAGGAAAATGGTCAATGGATTATCACATAAATCACCTGCGAAGGAATTCGCTGATTACTATAAAAAACACATTTATAATTTAGACGAATATGAAAATTAAAAAACAACAACAATTACCTGACCAATTTCAGAGAAAGGTTGCTCGAAAAGAAGAAGATTTAGCACTAAAAAACCAACTACTTTCCAGTCCCGAATTATTCATTACTGAAAAAGGCAGCGATGAATACTTGGATAAGCTTGCACTTAAAGTAAAGTTGATTGGAGGAGATGAGTTTACATTATCTGATTACATCTCAGAAGTAATGGCAGAATATGAATCTAAGTTCAAAAGGGAATGGTGGTATAGATTAGCGGATCTATACAATGTAAGCAGGTCAGTAATGGATAAATATGTGAAACCTGAATTTGCACGCCAATTCCTTGTTCAGTTTGTTTATGGCAGATTTCCACAGTCAGTTCTAAAAATGCTTCGGAGTAAAAATAGAAAAATTTCTAGTGCCGAGAATCGGACAAAACTATTTCAACACTTAACGAAAAAAGCGAGTGAGCAGTTAGATTTGGTTATCGAACAGGTTTTTATTATGATGGGTAATTGCAATTCACCAATGGAGTTTAAATTAGCTTATAGTAAGGAATACAAAATATACTTTCAATTAGAGCTTAGTTTATAAGTATCTAAAAAATATAATTAAGAACCCTCCATATAGGAAGGTAAATTGTATACAATGCTCATTAGCAATATTCAATGACTAAATCTCTAATCGGTTAATATCTATTTCAAATTTTCCCTGCCTGATGCTGAAAGCAATATCCATTTGCAATTTTTGTAAAATGCTTACACCGGGTTCCTGCTTTTGTTTTTCCTTTACATTGAACACCTTTGTCAGTTCCCTGAGCTTTATGCGTACTTTTTGTCTTGCCATAACTTTTTGGCGGTTTGCAGATAGTGCAAGCGCCAAGCCCTTACTTTGAGCGCTTGTTCAATAGTAATTTCTTCCGAAACATTTTTAACCATCCGGCAGTTTTCCAGGTGGTACCTCTTACCTGATGGCGTTTTGTAAATGTTAATGCCAGGAACGCTGGTTTGTCCTTTCTATAAAAAAATCTATGACTAATTTTTTCTGCTTTTGTTTGGGCAATTCGTTTGTAAATTTTAGTAGTTTTTCCAGATCAGAAATTGAGTAAGCATCTGCATACCATTTTACCTCTCTTAGGCAGATTGTGAATAGAAGTGCATAAGGTTTAAACTTATGAGTATAATATCCCGAACAGTTAAATCTTCCCAGGTACATTTCTACTACCTTCTCAAATTGTTTTTCATAATTTTTTGCCATAGTCTTTTTCTTCAAAAGTAGAGCGTTGAAAAGCCGGGTAAAAAAACGTTTGACGAAATTGAATATTAGAGGGACAAACAATAAGATACTAAGTATCACTCTAAAACCTTAGTGTAAAAATTTTTAATTCGTTTAGCTTTATTTTCTTCACACCATGTTTTCCATATAGTTAAAAATTTAGAGTATAAATGCCCACAACGCTATGGCTATGCAAATGGCTGGTGAGAGACGTTTTAGTGAAGAAATTTGAAAAGCCTGCTTGGACGATTAATTGCTTGTTTTCCAACCAGAAATAGAACTACTTTTTAAGATAGGTTGTTCATATATTTATATAACTATTACACAAATCAGTATATTAACCCTAATACTAAACAATGAATTTTATTAACCGCATTTTCAGAAGAAATTTAGTGGAGTGTCCCAGGTGTTTAGGGAAAGGTAAAGTAGATAAAGAGGACATTAAACGGCTCAAAATGGATTTATTTTGGGCACCGGGAACTTGCGCCTATTGCAAGGGTATCGGTAAAGTGCCACCGAAAAGAACTAAAAAGATCAGTGCAGATTTCGCCTATTTAACAACTGATCTGACTTCTGCTATAGATTCCTGCGTATGTCCATTTACTTCTCTTAATATTTTGAGCGTGGTAGTTGCCATAGTATTTTAATTGTTACAAGATAAAGATATAAAAAAATGGATACGCTATCCTCGGTAATTTATCTGAGTACAAGGTATTTTACCAGATAACATATTACTACAATAAAAAATGCCCGGGTAAGACTACCCGGGCGTTGCTAACCTATGAAAAACACTTATTTTATTACGAATAGCCAAACGGTTGCATTCGTCAAATGCAAGATTACTGGATTCATTTTTTTTGTGGGGGCGAGTAATTACTTTGCCTTTGCTCTGGTATCAACATTTGGATGTTTTGTGTATCTTTTCTGTAAAAAAATTAATACAGGACATTAGGGTCTTATACCTTTGTTTTTGGCAAATTCTTAATGAATTTTAATAGCCTTTCTAAATCGGAAATTTGGTAGGAGTCAGAATAGCACTCCATTTCCCGGACACAAATAGTGAATAAAAGTGCATAAGGCTTAAATGGATGTAGTAGCCGGGGTTATGTATGTTACCTAAGTACATTAACACAACTTCTTCAAATAATTTTTTGTAATATTTTGACATGTTTTTTATATGAAGGTAAAACCACAAAGCTTTTTTTTATTGAGTATTAGTTTTTCAAAAAGTTGTGCAACTATAGAAAATTGTGATGCTGGTCAAACCATACCGGATCAATGACTAATAGATTTAATCGAAGTATAATATCCGGTATACCACAAAACAGAAAGATATAATACAATAGGCAGTGATATGCCAAGGATACCGATAAGCCTACTTAATGTATTTTGCTGTGCTAAGGCAATAGTGTAGGGTCATTGAAGTCGGCTTTTAATTTTCTTGTTGAGGCATCTTCTTTTATCATATGAACTGCTGTTTATAAATTATTAATCCTTCTTACTTAAGCTAATAAATCCTTGGATAAAGATGGTACATCAGGGCGTGGACGAAGGTGACGCCTCTCCATTAAACAGTTTAGTAATATCAAGCGCGTATCCAAGTTGAATCTGCCAGTAATTGTTAGGATAGTATTTGCTCCCAAGTCCCGCCCAATTAGTCGTTGAAATAAAGCGCAGGAATATGTTGGAATTATTCGTCTCCTTTGATTCCTTTCCTCCTGACCCTTCCGGAAGTTTGCCGGTATTATATTGAACATGCAACTCAAACTGTGTATAGAACCTGTTGCCTGATCGAAATAAATTCCTGTCTATATTCTGCGCAAGCGATATATTTCTAACATCATTTGTTTGGGGGCTGAGTATTGCATTTACTGAACTAGACCAGGGCAAGGTGAGAAATCCTTTACACGAACCTTCAATATTCCATTGACTTCCTAAAAATGCAGCTTTTATATTACCGCCAACTAAGAAGCTTTTGACACTGTAGGCCTTCGTAGTTGCAGGATCATCTTTAGTCAAAGTATCAGTAACATTAGAAACGACATAAGAGCTAAAAAGATCAAAATAAATGTGCCCCAGATCTCCCTTACCCCCCGGGTATTTTGGTGCTACATAAGTGACTATATTTAAAGCCAGCGATCCATTGAAGTATGAATGTGCCAATAAGTCCATTGGGTTAGTAAACCGGTCATTGAGTGTATCAAATGAATAGGTTTTAAAATTTGTTGTATTACTGTATGTTAGCTGTGCTAAAAAGTTTCTAAAAAGTATAAAACGTTGGTTGCGCGTAGCTGAAGTTGAAATTCCTTTTAGCTTCCGTATTGGTTGGCTGAGCCTCGCGTGAACTTGCCAGAATGATTCCGGGGTATCATCTTTAATGCCTGTAAAATTACCGTAGACGGCTCCGAAAAATTTCACGGACTGAGTAGCAATCGCGTCCGGTTCAAGTTTGATAGTAATCACCAAATTCTGGGTACTATTTGTAGCCGGGTCTAAAACAGAAAAGTTGGAATAGGTTGCTCCAACCAGACCAGAAATTACTATAACACCATTCACATTTGAATTAATAGTCGTAGCTGGAATGTTAACGCCATCCCTTACATAACTTACACTATAGGCAGTATTAATTGCAAAACCGTGTAATAAGATCTGTCCGTCAGAAATAGTGATATCTGTGGGATTTATTTTGGTGGCTGTAAATATCTGAGCACTCGAATCAAAAACAATTGGGATGAGGAATACAAAACTTAAACAAGAGGTGATCAAAAAGGAATTTTTCTTAAACATAGTCGTGGGTTTTAATAATTATTAAGATTTAGGGGACGGAAAGGACTAAAATAATAGTGTTAGAAAAATTTCAGTTTAATGGGGACAGGACTTTACAGATGTTTATAACATGAAACTTACTAAAGGATACGGAATTACTGAATCTTTAATTTCACACTCACTTCTCAATAATTAACAATGAGCGACAACCTTCCGAAACGTTGAATAGTATTAGAAGGCAAATCAGCCACCCTCGATCTTTTAGCCAGCAGGTAGGAAAGGTTAAAGTTCCATAATTTGACACGCAGGCCATATTCGAAATAATTCGTCCAGTTTTTTGTTTGTTCTTCACTTAATTCATAATGCGAGCGTGGTCCAAGCAATAACCCTCTGAGGTTTGAGTTCCATAACCAGAAATTCCCTTCATATCTCACCAGAAAAGAAACGCCAAAACGATGTTTTTTTACCACGTTATCTTTTTGCTTATATAGAATAGAATTGGGTCTGCTGAAATTGTTGATCTCGAACCATCCAATTTCGGCCCCTGCCACAGGTCCGATATTATTATAGAGGAGACCATAGTCTAATTTGCCGCCCACATCACCTGAAATTTTCAGGTTTTTAAAAATGCAATTTTTAGAGAACCCTGCCAGCAAAAAGTTAACACTGAAACCTATGGAATTATTAAATATAAATTTTGATTTAGGGTTTGCTATAGCATTTGGCCATCCACGTGGAATTGGTCTTGTTTCAGTTAAAGCAGTATCGTTGATAACAGCCGCTTGACCTGCATGAATTCCTGACTGAACAAATTGAGCAATATTGGATGGGATTTTTCCGATCAAACCCATGGCTCCATCAAAGCGAAGCTGCCGTCCTACAGAAAATTTCACTCCGCTTTTAAATTCTTTACTCCACCAATCATTAAAGAGTGTTCGGCGAGAACTAAACATAAAGTTAGCAGCATAGGGACGGTCCGTGCTGTCAACAATATACTTTTCAATAGTGTAAGGAGTAAAGGCGCTAAATAATAGTCCATGACTATAAAATGATGAATAGTCTGTCTTACCAAAAAGGTTAACAAGCGGGTTCTTGTTTTCGGGAAGAAATGCAATCCTGACAATCTTAAGCAAACAGCTTCCCAATTCATTAGCGATAGTATCCTTATGCCATTGCAGACCTACCCCCATGGTGTAATCCTGATCATTATAAGGACGACCATTGGTTCCAGGAGCAAAAACATCCTGATCGGTATTAATTTCAAAATACGAGTTCTTTAAAGTGGTTCTTTGTTTGACTAAAAGTTCTTTTGTATAGATCGTGACTTTAATTCCCAAATCATTTTTCTCAAGCACCAAACGTTCCCCTGCGCTGTCTGCTATTTCCGGATAAACAAACATAGACTTAATTTTAATAGTGGTATCGCTCTGAGATAAAGTCTTTAATGATGCTAGTGTCAACACACAGGCAATTAACAACCTTATTTTGCAAGAATGAAACATACTTCGCTAGTTTGGTAAATGTTATTGATTTCAAGTGTCTTCGTAGTATCTTTTGATGTAAAGTCGGCCGATCCGGTCAGACAATACTCACATTTTATCGGAATGGATTTATAATAATTACACTCTGATTTTGGAGAATCATGTGTTGCCTCGGTGGTTGCGAGATGTGCTAGCTCATGAATTATCGTTCGTCTTAGCTGCGGTATATTATCCAGCAATCGTCTTGAAAGACCGAATTCTGTTTTACTTTGAAGATGAACATACCCATCCACATCTTCACAGTCAAAAAGTTGAATACTTATATGCTTACCTTCAACATGCATTGCGATGTGTCCAAGCTCATCTCTACAGGCAGTGGAGTCGATAATGCAGTTTCTAAGTGGCTTAAACACTCCGGGGAGATTGATGGTCTCATATCTTCTAACTTCTGCTCTAACGACAGATAAAACCGAATCGAATTGCCTTTCTACCCTGGTATCTGTAATTGGATTAAGATCACATGCACTAAACGATTGTAGCGCTTGTTGTACCGCTTTAATCCTTGCATCCCGATAAAAAAAGTAATAGACTAAAAAAATAATTATCAGAAGCAAAACAAATAAGCTTATAAGTCTGTTACGCTTTGCCTTTTCATTTGCCATGGACAAAATAGTTTTGATTAAATTCTAATCAAATACACAGGTGGGTACGACTAAACGCATTCAAAATAAATCGTCATAAAATGTAACATCCGATAACGAACTAACAGCTAAATGATAAAAAAATTGGAGGTGTAACGGCAGTCCTTTGTATAGAATACGTATAGATTATTTAGTAAATATAAATTAATTTCTTTTTATTAGTTCAAATTTAAACTGAGTTTTTTCTTTTTATTCTCATCCTGGGGCGTCCCTCGTCCACAGGCCACAAAACCTATACTTACTCGAGTCGGAGCTCCCTCCGCAACGCCTTCCTCAAATCCTCGCCGGGGTTTCCGCTCCTCCCCCTCGCCCTGTCTCAATAGAATACGTTGACACTAATATAAATTTTCCCACTAAATTCCCTATGTTTTTAAAGGGAGCTTGGCAGGAAAATTATTATTTTACAATACACGCGAATTAGTATGTTTCGGTCCATTTCCGTCTACGGTAAATTTTCTTTTGATTAATTGACTGAAAGAGAAATCATACATATTTCCATTAAATCTGCTAGATATTGTTGGCTGATTTATCCTGTTTTATTGCTGACATACGTTTTTTAAGCTCTTCCTCAGCCCAATCCTGCTCCTTAAGAAATTTTTTATCCCGGTCATTATTCTCAAACCATTCAGCAAGGCTCTTAATTTGACCAGCAGCATTCAAGTCCAAATGGATTAAGCTATGCCCGTAACTAAGATAGTACCAATAGTAAAATACTTCGGAAAAGAGCTCCGGCACAAGCGATCTCTTAACCTAGTTATGCTTTACGCACAACCAAAGCCGTTGATAGAATCGCATTACCATCAGTACCGATGTAAATTGTTCCTCATCTATGACAGATAATTCTTGAAAATCTTTCCCGGGATTATTCTCTATCAATTTAGCTGCGAGCCTTCTGTGTTTTGCCATATCCACATTATTTAGCTCTTTATGGAAATCAAAAGCAAGCATAACTCGTCCTCTGCGTCGGCTGAGATAAGTAGTAACATAAGAACCAAACAAAATCCCAAAAACCGCCAAGCCTATTTTTGAAACTACGGAATTATCCATATAACATAATTGATGGTATACAACTGATTACTTTGCTCTTCGGAATGTATATTAAGATACGGTGATTCTTCTCCAAAAACAGCAAATCACAAACAATCTCTTTAACCTTAAGTTCGCATAGATTTTTCATCTTTTGCTTCCCAATAAAAAAATTGTCTCAGAAGATTCAAATCTGTTTGTTTCATATCCGGACGATGCTCAACCCAAAATGCCTTTTCCGCATCTATTTCCTTTGGGGGAAAGACTGTCTTCCAATACTCTTTCAATTTAGTCAAATCAAAAACATTTCTAAAAATCTTATACTGGTCTTCGCGAAAATCATAACCGTTGGTAAAGCTTTTAATAAGCTCTAAACTTTCATTTGGATTTTCATCAAAGGTCTTGTATAAAATCTTATTCATTTCTTTCCTTATAGCCTGCTTTTAATTTAAGTCATACTAATAATGCAAGTCGCCCGTAAGGATAATCTATCCATTATCTTGTTTTTCTATCCAACCCGATAACCGCAGATTTGCATTTCCTCACAGGAACATCCGCAAGATGACAGAAAAGGCAGCCTCCGCAAACTGCCTGCTATTTCATTATTTCAAAATAAATACTGATGCCTTATAAACTTATGCTGGCGGTATTGCTATGCGTACTGTCTTTTGATATTAGCGGACAAACTACTTCTTTGAATATTGGCGACAAGATAACAGAAACAAAGTTCTATTATTTGCTTAACGATATTAAACGCTCAGGTAATCTGCCAGACAAAAGATACAAAATCACCATTCTCGATTTCTGGGCTACGTGGTGTAGCTCGTGCATCAAGGTATTTCCCAAAATTGAAAAGCTTCAACAGGAATTCAGTAACGAAGTACAATTTCTGTTGGTTAACGCTAAAAGTACAATGGATGATTCTGTTAAGACCAGGCAGTTCTTCAGTAAATGGAAAACGAGATATGGCAAAGTATTGTCACTCCGTTCTGTTGAGCAGGATACCATATTTGATGCATTGTTTGTGCATAACATTGTTCCGCACTATGTATGGTTGAATGATGCAGGAGAAGTGCTGGCTTTTACAAGTGCCGATGAAGTAACGGCAGAACACATACAAAAGATGCTGAAAGGAAATGCTACCGGAATAACCATTAAGAAAGACCAGGATAAAAGACGTCCCTTGTTTACCAACCCTGATATTCCTTTACCGCAATTAATGACCTACAAAATTTTTATCAAGGGGGGATTTGAAGGGCTTGGTTCAGGTAACCGCCTGCATTATACCGGCGACACTTTACGTGGGCGCGCCATCACCAATATGGGATTGCGGGATATGTATATGACCATTCTGCGGGAACTTTACCCGGATTTTACGGAGAACAGGTTTGTAACAGATATGGCATATACTGACTCCGCCTTGCTGCCGGCGCCGACTGAAGAAAATGCCCGAAATGGATGGCAGCGAAAATATATGAACTCACTCGAAGTTATTTTACCTCCATTCGATGCGGCACAATTGTATTGCACCATGCTGGAAGAGTTAAATCATAGTTCCGGATATCATGGGCGGATGGAATGGCGCAAAGTGCCTTGCTATATTTTACGTAGTACAGGAAAAAACAAAAATCTTGTGTCAAAGGGAGGTGAGACAGAGACCAGGCTGTTCAACATGCAAAATGCATATCTCAAAAACGCTGACATACGTTTTGTAGCAATGCGGCTGAACAATTGCCCCGCAGTATCAATTCCTGTTGTAGAGGAATCCGAGATCAATACACCAATAGATATCAGCTTTCCGGAAGGCTTTGAAAATATTGAACTAATTCAAAAACAACTGGAATATTATGGTTTAATACTGGAGAAAACAGAAAGAAACCTGGAAGTTTGGGTTATGCGGAAAACAGACAGATAAGAAAGCGTAGACACAACTACGTACACAACCACATTAAACTAAATGGATAAAATGTTTAATTAAAAATAGATATTAGTTCCGAAACCGATATAGATTCTCCTGATTCAGGTATCGAAGTCATTCCAAAGACAATAGCTTTAAGGCACAGCAATATGCATGTAACAGGCAGGTACCTCAACAATACCTACAGTTTTTCTTACCAAAACAATGGCTATTGTATGGATGATCTTTTCCGGATGCTTGAATCTATTCACCCAATGACTGATGCGTTGAAACAACATCTCTATGGCGTTCTTAAAGAACAATTGTTGGTTAAAAAGGGCTTTCTTTTAGAGGCAGGACATATATCAAGAAGAGTATGTTATGTAAAAGAAGGATTGCTGCGTTGTTACTATACAATTGCAGATGCAGATGTTAGTTCCTGGTTTATGAAGGAAGGAGATGTCATTTTTTCAGTAGAGAGTTTCTTACTGCAAATTCCAGGGTATGAGTCAATACAAGCACTTGAAGACACCATTGTGTATTATATATCCTACAATGAGCTTCAGCACATTTACAAAATATATCCAGAGTTTAATTTTATTGGAAGAGTGCTTACTGAAAAATATTATGTTCTTAGCGAGCAAAGAGTACGAACGATGCGTATGCAAAGGGCTATTGATCGATATGAACATCTAATGGCTAATCATCCCGACTTAATTCTACGTGTTCCGGCAAAATACCTGGCAAGTTACCTTGGACTTACAGAAGTAACGCTAAGTAAAATAAAGGCAAAACAATAGTTCGGATTATATCGAATATAATATATACTTCAAATCTAAAACATATTCGCTATGCCTAAAATTACAATATCATTGCTATGCGTCTTATGCCTGATCTCATGCCGTAAAATAGAAGATGTTTCTTTTGAAGGACAATCATTTATGGAGAGGGTTCAAATGCAATTAAGTGATTCACTTGATGAACAGATGAAAGCAAAAATTGACTATAACGGAGCAATATTGACAAAACTTTACAATGATTCATTGAAAATCCTGCGTATCCCGGTAACGGGATCTGCAATCGAAAATGAGTTTGTTCTGCTACGTATTGAAGAAGACGGAAAAATATTAGAAGGTAGAATTGTTGAAATAGAACAGATATCAGATTTACAAGACGATAAAATTAATAATCCTGATAATGCTATTACAGGGACTTCGCTTTATCCCACTACGTCTAATGGCAGAATTAATATGCAGCATATAAACGGCACTCACATATTTCAGTCTACTATTATTAATGGCTATATTAATGAATGGCATAAAAATGAGCTTTTGAGCGCTAGAGTTGAGGAGGACATTGATGTATACCCAATTAAGCCGGCAGCCTACAAGGTACTACCGGAAGTAGTTATTACAGCAAGCTCAGGAGGTGGCGGAGGTTATTCATATACCAGTTGGTATAGCCTGGGCTCTTTTTTTTATGGTTCTTCAGTTGCTGGCGGTAGCAATAGTTATACCGGGTCTAGTATTAGTGCATATTATTCGTCCGCAAATGGAAGTTCCTCAACATCAGCCGGGGGTGGAAATGCAAAACATGAAACAAAAGATAATTACATACGGGAAGATAAACCCATGTTAGTTGATTTTGAGTTATTGCCAGAAGATGTTATTGACGTGAACATCTACCTGAGATGTTTTGATCTTCTGCCGGATGCCGGTGCAAATTGTTCCATAGAATTATTTACCGATATACCGGTTGATGGAAAACCGATGGCGGGTTTCGATGTGCAAACCGGTTCTCCCGGGCATACATTTCTTCAAATCAGTAAATCAAGTAATGGGCAAAGAATAACACAAAATATTGGTTTTTATCCAGCATCACCATTCAAAACGCTGCTTACCACCGCGCCGATAGACGGCGTTTTTGCAGATAATCAATATCATGAATTTAATGCCTCACTTAAAATGACCATATCTGCCGAACAACTTAAAATTGTAATTGATCAAATAAAAAGGGTAGCAAGATATCCGAAATATGATATTGACGATTATAATTGCACAGATTTTGCTCTTAATGTATTTAATAGTGTGCGCGGAATTAACATTTTAGAAATTCCTAAGCTCGATATACCACAAACTATGAACCCCTATGGTTCAAATACACCCCAGGGTGTATATTTAAAACTGAAAGAAATGAAGTCTAAGAATTCAACGGAAGCAAATAATATCACTATACCGGGTGCAAAGGGCTATGCAGGGCAGAGTCACGGATCTTGTAACTAAAATATCCTTTTATGAAAATTTTACGGACTATCCTGCATCCATGGGTTATCATTTCTCTTTTTTTTATAATCCTTATTACAGGAGAATCAATTGGCGGAGTATATCTATTTTATCTTTTGTTAGGTATCCCACATGGGCTTACACATTCTATTTTAGGTTTTACAGGTGTAATACTTCTTTTGATGGGATACTATAAAATCAACAATAAAAAATTGCTTCGGAAAACCCTCTTAATTCTTGGAACAATTTGCATGTGTTTGTCGCTCTATTATTTTTTTCATAATGACAGGCAGAGTTATAACCATGGTTCATTTAAAACTGCTGCTTTTTGGACTACTTTTTTGTTATTCGTCATATCTGCATTAATATTTATTGTTATTGATAACCCGAAACGGGAACACAATACCTAACGCTGCATCAGATATTTACAAAGAGCATACGCTGATGAAAGAAAAGTTTGACTTAAAAAATTTCTTATCCAAATTTAATTATTTGAATTGTCCCTTCGATTTATTTTTGTGTTGTCAACGGAAGAAGAGTTAAATAGTGAAATGATGTTGACAGTTGATTATTTATTGTGAGGTTGAAAAATGTGGAGAATGGAAGTGCAATTAATTTGGTCAAATTATTTGATCTTATGCGTTATTATCGAACTCTTATCCTATAGTGTATTTTTTAGAGAATTTTACCGGCAACGGTTGTTTATTCCAGTAGTAAAACAACCACCTCTTAAATGTGTGACACATTTTTTCTTCCTAAACCTTAGTCAGATTAATGATTATGCTGTTGGTAAGCGATACAGTGAGTTAATGTATTTAGTTCGTGATACCATAGATGAACTACTTTCAGTATTCTCTTCACTGAAAGAAAGATAGTTTCAGACGGAATAATTTTTTGGCTTTAAATAAAAGTTATATGGTGAAAGGAATGTCGTGGCGTGAGTGTTTTGAGATATTATCATTGTTTGTATTGATCTACTATGGCGTATTGCTGCTATTATATTTCCGCAGAGATATACTTCAATTAGCAAGGCAAGGTTTTCGAAAGCCAGCAGTGAAGCCATTAACACCAAAAGAAAGAAACGCAGTTTCACAGACGGCAAAATCTTCCGATACTGTTGCCAGTAACCCTACTTTATTTTCATCCGTGCATGAGCTGATGGAAGAACTCAAGTCTCTGTTTGATGCCGCTTCACAAAAGCCATTGCAAAAGCAGGAACTGCTGATGGCGCTTCAGTTAACGCTGAACGAATATTATCAACTTAAAGGAACGCCTTTCGAGGACGCTGTCAACAATCACATCATGCAGCAAGGCCTTGTGCAATGTGGTATTGCAATTACTGATATCGAAATAAAACAGCTCTGGTAGATAAAATATTGTTCCCTTTAGACGAAGTGCAGGAGAAACAGATGCAGTAAGAAGTAGTTTAAATGGAGTACAAAACCTGTATGACCGCTTTGCCCCTCTTGTACGCCACACAATATAAAGGGCGGCGGCTACAGGATTTTTAAAGCAAACGATATAGGATAGTCATTATTCAATAATAAATAAAGCAACGTGTGTATGAAAGTGAAGAGTTTGCAATGCTTTAAGAGCAAAAAGGGAAGGCGGTATATAGTTGTATGGGTGGCTATTTTGTTAACAACAAAGTATAGCCAGGCGCAGGACGGTGCTGCTGGTATACAGGAAGCCGATACCTTGGTACGACAATATTTCGAGGTCGGAATTAATTTGATGTATGCGATTGGTGCGGTACTCGGATTAATCGGAGGCGTTCGGGTTTATCAGCGGTGGAGCGCAGGAGATCCTAACACAGGGCAGACGGCGGCAAGTTGGTTTGGTAGCTGTATTTTTTTAGTGATCGTGGCAACGGTGTTGAGGAGCTTTTTCGGACTATAAAGCCCATCTCTAAATCTCTTCCCAAAGGGAAGAGGCTTTTTAAAACCATTATTATGGCAAGTGTATATCAGATCAACAAAGGGGTAAATGCATCGATTGTTTTTAAAGGGTTAAAAGCGCAGTATATCTGGTACCTGGGTGGCGGATTGGTGGCGATCCTGATCGGTTTTGCTATCCTGTATATCTGTGGTGTGAATATGTACGTATGCCTGGGTATCATCGCTATAACTGGCGGTTATCTTTTTCATAAGGTATATGGTATGAGCCGAAAGTATGGAGAACATGGCCTCATGAAAAAGTTAGGAAAGCGAAGTGTACCTGATCTTGTCCGCAACAATAGTCGCAAGGTGTTTATGAAGTGAATGGGAAAGCATAAGCATTTGTGAAGAAAAGAAAAATGTGAGTAATGGAAAAATGGTTGAGTGAGATTACGCCCATTATGGACGTGGAACATGATTGTATTCTGAGTAAACAGGGAGATATCTCCATTGTATTTAAAGCAGAGCTACCGGAAATTTTTACACAATCGGTTGAGAATTACGAAGCCCTGCACCAGTCGCTGATCAAGGCGATCAAGGTGTTACCGAAAGACAGTGTCTTCCTTAAACAGGATTATTTTATCCAGGCAAAGTATAAGCCGGATTTTGAGAAAACGGATAACAGTTTCCTGACAAGAAGCAGCGACCGCTTCTTTAATGAAAGACCTTTTTTGCAGCACGACTGTTATATCACACTGACCAAAAAACCAGCGAACCGGAGAGCGTCCACTTCGATGTTTTCCAGTTTGTTGCGTCCTACGATCGTACCGGAGCAGACGATCAGCAAAACCGTCCTGCAGGATTTTGAGGATTGTGCAGGACAGTTTCAGCGGATACTATCGGACGGCGGTATCGGGTTGGAACGGTTGACTACTGAGACAATCGTAAGTCAAACGGGTAAAGTGGGTTTGATTGAACGATATTGCACGTTATCGGACAACCCGGATCATTTACTCGTGAAGGATATGCAGTTGAAAGACCGATTCATGGTAGGTGATCAACATTGCCAGTTGTATACGTTGAGTGATGTAGCCGATCTGCCTGCATTATGCGGTTCAAGGATCAACTATGACAAATACAGTACGGACCGGACAAAGTTCAGCATTGGGTTTGCTTCAAGGTTAGGTCTACTGCTGCCCTGCAACCACATTTACAACCAGTATATTTTTATCAGCGATACCGCGCAGACGATGAAAAAACTGGAAAGCAAGCGGCTGCGATTGCAGTCACTGGCTGCATATTCAAGAGAGAATGCGATTGCAAGAGATGCAGTAGGCGATTTTCTCAATGAATGCGTGGGCCAGCAACGGCTGCCGGTGAAAGCACATTTTAATGTGCTCGTTTGGACGGAGAACCAAAGCGAGTTAAAAGAAGTAAAGAACCTGGTGACTTCGGCGCTGGCGCAGATGGAAGCGTCGGCGAAACAGGAAACAGCAGGCGATGCACAAATCTTTTGGGCAGGCATACCGGGCAACGCGGCTGACTTCCCGATGAATGACACGTTTGACACTTTCGCTGAACAGGCTTGTTGTTTTCTGAATCTCGAAACCAATTACCAGGATTCGATTAGTCCTGTGGGGATTCGCTTAGGAGACCGGCTAACGGGTAAGCCGGTGCATGTGGATATTTCGGACGAGCCGGTTAAGCAAGGCATCTGCACCAACAGAAACAAGTTTATCCTTGGTCCATCGGGTTCCGGTAAGAGTTTTTTCACCAACCATATGGTGCGGAGTTACTATGAGCAGGGAACGCATGTGGTGCTGGTGGATGTGGGGCATAGCTACAAGGGTTTGTGCGATATGGTGAACGGATATTATTTCACTTACAGTGAAAAAGATCCGATCAGGTTCAATCCTTTCTTTATCGAGGACGGTGATACCCTTGATACGGAAAAAAGAGAAAGTATTAAGGCGCTATTGCTCGCCCTTTGGAAAAAGGATGACGAGACGTTTAGTCGCTCAGAATACGTGGCCTTATCGGGTGCGCTGCAGCGTTATTATGAAAAAAATATAGACTTTCCTTGTTTCAATTCATTTTACGAATTCCTGAAGGAAGACTTTGTGAAAGTGCTGAAAGCCGACCGGGTGAAGGAAAAAGACTTTGATATTTCCAATTTTCTGTATGTGCTCCGGCCTTATTATAAGGGTGGTGAATTTGATTATTTACTTAACGCAAAAGAAAACCTGGACTTGCTGAACCAGCGGTTCATCGTCTTCGAGCTCGATAATATCAAAGACCATCCAATCCTGCTTCCTGTAGTCACGTTGATCATCATTGAAGCATTCGTATCGAAAATGAGAAAGTTGAAAGGCATCCGCAAAATGCTCCTGATTGAAGAATTGTGGAAGCAGATCGCCAGGAAAGGCATGGCAGAGTCAATTCAATATTGGGTCAAGACGGTTCGTAAATTCTTTGGGGAATTTGTGATCGTCACCCAGGAAGTCGAAGACATTATCAGTTCGCCTATCGTCAAACAAGCAATCATCAATAACAGCGACTGCAAGATACTGCTCGATCAATCCAAATACCAGAACAAGTTCGACCAGATACAGGAGTTGTTAGGGCTGACCGAAAAGGAAAAGGCATTGGTGTTATCGGTGAATAAGGCTAATGATCATATGAAGAAGTACAAAGAAGTATTTATTTCTCTCGGTGGCGTTTTATCTAAAGTGTACCGGACGGAAGTATCGCCGGAAGAATACCTGGCTTATACAACGGAGGAAACGGAGAAAGTAAAAGTGCAGGCGTATGCGAAGAAATACGGAAGCATACAGAAAGGAATTGCGGTGCTGGCAGTTGAAATACGCCATATTCATGAGCTCCAAAAAAAAGAAAAAAAATAGGCGAATAAATGCGCCAGGCGCTTTAAAAATTTTACAAACAATAAAAACTAAAACGATGAAGAAGATTTTCTATGTGATGATGTGTGTTATTGCTATTGTAATTGTCGGGATGGCAGCTTGCGAAAAAAGAGATGCTACAGGTATTGTCACAAATGTTGATACTTTATCTAAATACAGCGTAGATGTAACTACAACCAAACCAACAACGATTGAGGGCCCGGAACTGGTGCTGCCGGTAGGGTCAAGAATACAGGTTGCAAAGGATAAGTATTCTATTGACGTTACATTGCCTGAAGGGTATGGCTTTTTATTTAGAGATTCTACACCCAATTTGGCTTCCATGAAAACACTACCTGTGAGGACATTTGGAACATATACCTGTGTTTGCTCGGGGAAAGGCAGTTCCTGCCAGGTGCTTTACCAGGAGCAGGCAGGCGGCTTTGGATGTCTGCACCAAAGTTGCAGTGGCAGTTGCACCGGTAGTTTTGTTACTATCCAGTTCCAGCAGATTGTTGGCGTTATTAAGCTGAATGATAAAGAGATCATCATCCCCAAAAATTTACCCTTTACTCCTGCATCCCTTACACAAGGAGCAAAACGATTGTTTTTTGATATCCCGGAAGTGCAGGAGAAAATTGCAGCGCAATATGAACTGATGTACCGGTTTGTGCCTAAACCTGATTTTCGCAGTGTTGATCCGGAGCATCAATCACTCAAGGATTATGTCTTTGTCAGAGCGCAGATCTATGGTGTGGATTTTTACCTGCTTGGGCCTGCTGAGTTCAGCAAGCGGACGGATTTATTTGAAGTGTATACAACCAAAGCATCCTGCAAATGCGGGGCCGCTTCCGGTGCATGCTCTATGGGTTCAGGTGGATTCCTGGGATGGAAAGTATATTATTGTTCGGGTGGTTGTAACGGGTGTCAACTCACTATTACAAAATCGGCTCCGCCTTCTATACATCTGCCGGACAATAGTCTCCCACTAAAACCTGCGCGGGCAGATCTTCCAAGAAATTTTTAAGAGTTTGTTTCATTAAGCATCAATCAAAACCGTTATGAAATATTCGTTTCTTATTTGTCTGATATGCCTTGCATGTAACAGCAGTTCAAATACCAAACTGCAGGCATCGTTTCCCGGCATATATGTAAGAGTGATCAGTCATGAGTTCGCCACAGGTAATGATACACTTGTTGTAGCACTACTGGATCAGCATACCGGAACATTCTCGATCGTAAAGAAGGCGGGATTTATTCAGTTTGTTGATGGAAAAGCTATCGGTAGAAAAAACACAACTGAAAAGTTTACCGCGGTATTCGATGAGGTAACCGGAACGCTGAATGATCACCATAAAATGAAAACGTTTACGCCGGTGCCGGATAAGGGACTGCTGCTCACCGGAAGCCTGACTTATAAAAAGGTGAAGGAATGATTAAAATGATGTGCTATGAAAAAAGGAATATTAATAACGGCATTGTGTCTCGTGTTCACCATTGCGCCTACGCAAAAAAGCCATGCCATTGTATGGGAGATCGTACGCCAGGCGCTGATCGCTGCCATCAAAGCGGCTGACCTTGCGGTGCAACGGTTGCAAAACAAAACGATCTGGCTGCAGAACGCACAGAAAGCACTGGAGAATGTGCTGTCAAAAGTCAAGCTGGATGAAATCAGTGATTGGGTAGACAAACATAAAAAGCAGTATGAGCAGTACTATGATGAGTTGTCGAAGGTTAAAGCTGCCATCAGTGGTTACAAGCGCGTAAAGGATATCATGACCAAACAGGTGAAGATCGTAGATGAGTACAAACGGGCATTCGATTTGTTCAAACAGGATGAACATTTTACAGCAAAGGAGATTGAATACATGGTGCGGGTATATACTGGTATCGTGGATGAGAGTTTAAAAAATCTTGATCAATTGTTTTTGGTGGTGAATGCACTCAGTACGGAAATGACAGATGGCAAGCGGCTGGAAATTATCAACCGGGTCGCTGGTGCTATTGATGAAAACTTAAATGACCTGCGGGATTTTAATAGTCAGAATGTAAGATTGAGTCTGCAAAGGTCGAAAGATGAGAATGAGATCAATGCCGTGAAGGCGCTGTACGACCTGAGATAAAATAAATAATTATGAAACCGGTGTTGATGGTTTTTATGCTAATGGCTTTAAGCAAAGGATATGCGCAGAATAACCAGATCAAGCTCTATATCCAGCAGATTGCGGCCAATAAGGTGTATTTGGAATACCTGCAAAAAGGGTATTCCATAGTAAAGAATGGTTTAAATACCATCGGCAATATTAAGAATGGTCATTTCAGCCTGGATAAGGATTTCTTTAGCCAGTTGGAAAACATCAATCCGAAAGTGAGGCATTATGCAAAGGAGGCGGATATTATCGCGCTTAACGTACAGATCATCAGGCGGTTTAAAAAGGCATTGGCGGAAGCAAAGGGGACAGACCTGTTTAGTGATCAGGAGCTTGACTACATAAACAGGGTGTTTAATTCCCTGATAGACAACTGTGCGTCGCTGACCGATGAACTAACGGTGCTACTTACCCCATCCGAATGGAAAATGAGCGATGATGAGCGGATCAAACGCATTGATGGCCTACATACGGCTATGCGGGATAATTACGCATTCGTCAATCATTTTGCCGGTGAATTGGAGATCATGGCGATGCAGAAAGGAAAAGAGTTGAACGATGCAGCAGTGTTACAAGGTTTATACAAAAAATAATTTAGCGGGATTGAAAACCGAGTGTATGAAAAAAGGAGTGATTGTTTTATTGTGTTTTCTTTTTAGTGGTTTGTCCATGCGTTCTAACGCGCAGGCGACAGAACTTGCGCAACTGGCACTTAATATTGAAAAACTTGCACAGTTTAAACAGATACTTTCCGATCTGAAAAAAGGGTACGAGATCTTAACGGGCGGTTACAAAACTATAAAAGATATTTCAGAGGGTAATTTTAAGCTGCATAAAGTTTTTCTTGACGGATTAATGGAAGTGAGCCCTGCAGTAAAAAAATACAAACGGGTTGCAGACATCATTGACTACCAGTTGCAGCTTGTAAAGGAATACAAATCCGCATTTAATCGCTTTAAACAAAGTGATCAGTTTCGGGTAGATGAAATAGATTACCTGTCAAAGGTATATGGCAATCTCTTTGATCATTCGCTGAAAAACCTGGATGATTTGTTTACGGTTATTACTAAAAGTGATCTGCGTATGAATGATGAAGAGCGGTTAAGTGCAATAGATAAAATTTATGAAGACATGCAGGACAAGCTGGCCTTCCTGCGATCCTTTAACAGCAGTGCAAAACTGCTCGCCCTGCAAAGGGCAAAAGAATCGGGCGATGTCAAAGTATTGGAAAGCCTGCATAGGCAGGATTGAAAGTTAGGTGTGCGTTTGTGCGTATTGAAGTAGTGAACTTTTAAATCAGGGTTGTTATGTGGAAGCGGTTGGGAATGGCGCTGACAAGCGTCATTGTGGGCACCAGTTTGCCAAAAATAAGTTTCAGTCAGACGATCAGCGGCTGGGCAGATGAAATCAAAAGCCTGCACAGTGTGCTGGACCAGCTCTATGAGGAAATGATCCCGCGTTGTGATCAATTAATTGGTGTGGGTCGTGGCATTGCTGCTTTTGCCGCGCTCTGGTATATCGCTGCAAGAGTATGGGGACATATTGCCAGGGCAGAGTCCATAGACTTCTACCCGTTGTTCCGTCCCTTTGTAATCGGGTTTGCCATTATTATTTTCCCTTCGGTGATCGCACTGATTAATGGTGTGATGAACCCTACTGTATCCGGCACTTCTGCTATCGTGGAAAATTCTGATGCTGCCATTGCCGTGCTGCTCAAAGAAAAAGAGCAGGCAGTTAAAAACTCCGATATCTATAAAATGTATGTCGGGCCGACCGGTGAAGGAGACCGGGATAAATGGTATAAGTATACACATCCCGATGAAGATCCCAACGAAGAAGGGTGGATGTCCTCTATCGGAAACGATATACGTTTTGCGATGGATAAGTTCGGATACAATTTTCGAAATGCTATTAAAGAAGTATTAGCCGAAGTATTGCAATTGCTTTTTGCGGCCGCATCGCTTGCCATCAATACGATGCGCACATTTAACCTGATCATTCTTGCTATACTTGGGCCGCTCGTATTTGGACTAAGTGTGTTCGATGGTTTCGGTCATACTTTAAAGCATTGGCTCGCACGGTATATCAATGTGTTTTTGTGGTTGCCCATCGCCAACCTCTTTGGAGCGGTGATCGGCATGATCCAGGAAAATATGTTGAAGATAGATGTCGGGCAGATCGGTCAGACAGGTGATACCTTTTTCAGCCGGACAGATTTAGGTTATATGATCTTCCTCATCATCGGCATTCTTGGTTATTTCTCAGTACCCTCTATTGCTAACCAGATTTTGTGGGTTGGTGGCGGCGATTCGCTCACGGGAAGGGCTACCGGCGCAGCCATGGCTGCAGGTGATGTTGCGGGGGCCATAACAGGCAGTATTGCTGGACGTGCGGCCTCCGGTTCAGGCAACATCTTAAAAGCGCCCTACAATATCCACGAGGGATATTCCGGCAAGAACGAAGGTAAAGGGAGGACGGTTGACGTCGGCAGCGCAGCAGGTAAGTCAGGCGGCTACCTGTATGATAAGTTAAATGGTGAATAGCTAATCCACGCAACCCTAACCTGGGAGACGCATATTGGGGCTCAGGCAAAGCAGATCATAGCAAGGATTATCATAAAAGGCACAAGGAGGTTGGAAAGACTTCCAAACGACAAACGCATTTTGGTATGCCTGTCACCGGCAAACATCCCGAATACAAAAACAAGGATTTGATCGGGCTGCCCTGGATGGTCGCTTTTGCGCTTCGTAGGCAGTGCTGGTTTTTCAGACAGGACATCATTTGGAGCAAAAGAAATTGTATGCCGGAAAGTGTTGGTGATCGCTGCACGCGATCGCATGAGTACATTTTCATGTTCTCCAAAAGCAATAAGTATTATTATGATGCTGAGGCGATAGGTACGGCACCTTACTAGGAATCCGTCAAGCGGATGAAACGGGGTCAGCAAAGCGCATAAATACGCTAAAGGCGCTCCGGGACAAGCCATGCAAGGCATCGCCAGGACCAGGCTCAAACAAAAGCTGAATCCCGGTGAGGCAAAGCCCTTCACTACGCACAGGAAAAGATCCAACAGGAGAAGCGTATGGGAAATAACCATCAAGCCCTTCAAGGATAAACATTTTGCAGTCTTCCCCTTGGAGTTGCCAACGCTTTGCATCAAGGCAGGAAGCAGGACGGATGATATTGTCCTTGATCCTTTCATGGGAGCAGGTACGACCGCACTTGCAGCAGCACTGCTACAAAGAAAATGTATCGGCTTTGAGCTTAACCCGGATTATGCTGCCATTGCCCGTCGCAGGTTGAGGCGGTCGCTGGGATTATTTTACCCGTCAACAGATTAAAGCAATAAAGATGTTAACAAAGATGAAAAATATTGATACGGCATTTCGCTACACGCGGTTATTCAATTTGATATTCCTGGCGGGCTGCATTGTGATTTGTTGTTTCATGACATACAGTACCAATAAAACGCTGTCAGAAAACCGGGGAAAAGTATATGTGATGGTGAATGGAAAGCTGGTGGAAGCCCTTGCCATGAACAGGGATATCCCGGTAGAGATAAGGGATCATGTTCGCACTTTTCATACACTGTTCTTTACGCTATCTCCTGATGAAAAAGCCATACAGGCGCAGATCACTAAAGCGCTATACCTGGCAGATGCATCGGCACGCAGACAATACCAGAATATGAAAGAAGTGGGTTATTACAGTAACCTAATATCGGGTAATATTTCACAAACGATAGAGATAGACAGTATTGAACTGGATATGAATGCTGCTCCTTACAGATTCCGGTGCAGTGGGCGACAGATCATTACCAGGCCTACGTCCGTCCTTACCCGCAGCATTGTTACGCAAGGATATGTGCGCATAGGTTTAGTACAAAGCGATAATAATAATCACGGGTTTTTGATAGAACGGTGGGAGATCAGCAGCAACCAGGATATTAAAAATAGTAGCCGCTAAAACAACAACTATGTTCAAGTTATTCAAAAGAAGAAGGGACAAACCTTCGGTGATGTATGGCGTATTTCAAAAGATGGGAGCAGCAGTGGAACGCAGGCAACGACAGGCAGCGGATTACCTGAACCGGAAAGCGTCTACGCTTAACCGTAAGCAACTCGCCCGGGGACTATTGCTGTTCTGCCTTGTTTGTAGCAGCATTTCAGGTTTTACGATCTGGCATTCGCTGCATATCCCTTCAGGTAGTATTCATATACAACCGGTAAGGGTTCCTGCTCATACTATTCTTCAGGGAGATGGATCAAATGAAACAGCACTCACCAACCGGCAAGTGAAACGTTTCCGAATGTTCCGCCAATACCTTGACAGCCTGAGCCGTACTCAAAGTGGCAAAGCAATATATGACAGCATTGCCCGCTACCAGCCGGGCCTGCTTGATAGTCTTGCCTTTATTGAAAACGCTTATCAATTACAATTAAAAACAAGTGACAATGGAAAATGGAAGTGAAGAAAAGCCGCAACATTCTGCGAAGTTCTTGCGGAAAAGAAAGTTTTTAATGGTGGCCCCACTGCTTGTGTTACCGTTTATTATTCTGCTATTATGGACCCTCGGATTAGTCGGTGAAGTAAAAGAAAAAACGCCTGGGCAAACTGCATTCCGGGGTTTGAATCTTAACCTGCCATCCGCAGCACCAGCTAAAGACAGCAACTGGAATAAGCTGAAATATTATGAGCAGGCAGATAAGGATTCCGCTAAGCTGGAATCGCGGTTAAAGAATGCCCGTTTCTTTGATGAGGTTGCTGAGGATGAAGATAATAATGAAGCAGACGATTTATCAGAGGATGGGTATGCTCGCCCGTTGTATGATCCGGCTGGCGTTACTTATAAAACGGATCGCAATGAACAAAAGGTGTATCAGAAACTCGCCAGCCTGCAACAGGAATTGAACAAAGAGCCGAAGCATGGAGATACTGTATCGGCACGACGAACTGTATCCAATAACCCGGATATTGACCGGCTCGAAGGCATGATGCAGGAGATGACACGAGACACCGGGCCTGATACGCAGCTAACGCAGTTAAATGATATGCTGACTAAAATCCTTGACATCCAAAATCCGGAAAGAGTGCAGGAAAAATTGCGGCAACAGTCTGAGCAAAATAAAAAGCAGGTGTTTGCTGTGCAAGCACCACCTGATAATTTTATTTCAATTCTTGAATCCAGGCAGGAATACACTGCACAGTGGAGTCGCTATCACAACGATAGTTTACCGGAAGCACTGAGAACATTCATTACTTCAAACCGTTTTTATTCACTCGAAGATGTAGCAGTGGAAACCACTGCACATCGTTCTATTCCAGCTTCCATCCCGGAAAATCAAACCCTGGTGAGCGGGGCAACGCTCAAATTGCGATTGCTGGAAGATATTTATGTAGCCGGCGTGAAAATACCGAAAGATCATTACGTGTATGGAATGGTCACGCTTAACGGAGAGCGCTTACAGATCAGTATTTCTTCCATAGAATACCAGAACTATGTGTTACCGGTTTCTCTAACTGTCTACGATAAAAAGGACGGTTTACAGGGCATCCATATTCCGGGAGCCATCACCCGTGATGTTGCTAAAAGGTCAGCGGCACAATCTGTTCAGCGGCTTGGTACATTAAACATGCTTGATCCTTCCATTGGTGCCCAGGCGGTTTCGGCAGGCCTGCAGATGGCGCAAAACCTGGTAAGCAAAAGTGCAAAGATGGTATGGGTAACCGTTGAAGAGGGTTACCCGGTGTTGCTTAAAGATGACAATCAAAAAGACAAATGATTTTCTAACCAATTAAATATCCATTGTGATGAACAGATTATGTGTAGCAGGTGTAACGGTAATGCTTATTGTTTTTTGTTGTGTGGGCAGCTTTGCACAGAATGGAAATGTGCCGGTAACCAACATCAAACCTTATCAAATAGCGATCAGCTATCACCAGACAACCAACCTGATCTTTCCTTATGCCGTCAAAAGTGTTGACCGGGGAAGCGATGCCATACTGGCTCAAAAAGCCAAAGGTGTTGAGAATATTCTACAATTAAAAGCAGGCAAGGAAAATTTTACGCCTACCAATGTATCGGTAGTGACTGCAGACGGAAAGTTTTACTCTTTTATATTGAATTATGCGGACCAGCCATCGCCGCTGAACATCAATTTTTCGGGTAGTGATCCTGTGCAACTTACCGGTCAGCCAACGAATACCTGGCAACTCGAAAGGGAAGCCTGCCAGGTGCTTGGTCAGTCCCGTTTTATGTACCTGCAAAAAAATGATCAGGCGCTTTGCCTGCAATTGAACGGGATATTTCTTTCTGACCATAACCTGTGGTTAAAGCTCCGGATAGGAAATGAATCGCAGATAGATTTTCAGCCGGCGTATATGCGGTTTTTCCTGCGGGATAAAAAACGAACGAAGCGAATAGCTTTGAATGAAAAAGAATTGCTCCCTGTTTATATGCCTGAACTTAAGCAAACCAAAGGATTGGGCTGTTCAGCCTGGACGATTGGGTTCAAGCCGTTTACTGTTCCGAAAAACCAGCGCCTGATAATACAGGTAGGCGATGAAAGCGGCGGTAGGACAGTGCTGATGCGCATTAAGAGTAAGGTTTTTCTGAAGGCGCATAAGCTGCCTTCGTAAAGTGAGAGAAGATAAAACAAAATTGAACAAGTCATGAAGATTCAGGGAAACGAAGCGGCGAAGATCAACGAAATGCTGAAGGAGGAATTATCGTTGGGGAACAGATATGTAAGTCTTGATACCGGTAAGGCGGATGAATATTTCCGGGCAGACAAAATGAAATTCTTCAATACTAAATCCGGCGTTCAACACCACAACTACATAAGGTATATGATTGATGGAGAGTGCAGGGAAGCATTGCCGATCCTTTCATTGCAGGAACAGCTACAAAGAAAAATGGAACTGCAACAAATAAGCAGATTACCAGGAAGCGAACCAAAAGATATTGTTATTGATGCGGGCATCATTCATTACCAGGAACGGGCACGCAGGGAAATATTTACAGAAGATATTATCCGGCAGCTTCAGGCATATAACATGAAGCCCGATGTAAGGCAGTTGCAGGAGCATATCATTACAGACGATCAGCAATTCATCATTGAAGGCACACACCCGGAAAAAGGAGTCGAAAGGTTTTACACGATACACATTACGCAAAATAAGGACAGAGCTTTTTTGGTCGGGGATATAGAGCCTCAGCAAACTTTTCATCAACAAAAAAACAGGACGACTATGAATGAAATAACTGAAGGTACCGTGCGCAAGGAAGATGCGCGGGAAATAAGAGATATGCTGCGGACGGAACTGGAAAACGGAAATCGTTTTGTGAGCTTTCCTGCTGACAAGCCAAATTTAACTAAAGAGGATTTTAATGTTTTCAAATCAGCTTTTGGTGCGCTTCAAAATGCTTATGAAAATTCTACTGACCGCGATCTGTATGCCGTTCGGTCTGCATCAGCGGTAGAAAAGGAAATGAACCGTTTGCTTGAAACAGAAAAGGAACAGAAGCCGGATAAGCCGAAAGAAAACGAGCGGGAGGAAAAACCAAAAACAAATGAACAGGTAAAGAAACCTCCGCGTGATCACGACAGATTCCGATAAAAGATTTTTTAACCAACTAAAAGCAGTGAAGTATGTATCTGAGGCAATTGATGAGCTTTTTCATACGTGCCAGCAGCGACCACCGGGTGGGGCCGCATCATGTAGCGCTGTATATGGCTTTATTCCAGGAGTGGTGTATTCACAATGGAAAAAGCCCGGTGCCTGTAATACAGGCACATTTAAGGCAGATAGCTAAAATCGGGCGAACAACTTATCACAAGTGTATGAAGGAACTTGAAACTTTTGGGTACATCAAGTATGTGCGGTCTTATAGTCCCGTGTGGGGGAGTCTGGTTTATTTAGAGGAACTGGACTAATTTGTTTTTGCCCGTTTGTATTTTATTTCCAAGGCAAATTCATATTTCAAAAATTAGATAATTTTTTAAAGGCATTCTATGTCCATCGATTTTATCACGAGAAATGATCTGGAACAATTCCGGTTAAAAATAACGGAAGATATCAGTAAAATTTTAAAAGAGAATCTCCGGTTGAGCAATGAAAAGCCTGTGGGATATAAAACAACAGATGCCAGAAAAATACTGAATTGTTCTACCAACAAGCTAGTTTCTTTAAGAATAAGCCGAAGAATTCGAACTAAAAAAATCGGGGGTACTCTTTATTACAACAAAGATGATATCAAAAATTTATTAGAAGAAGGATACTGACTAAAATCTTTATAGCACTTAAATGTAAAAAGCCCTGTAAATTACTACAGGGCTTTTGCTTTGTGCCTATATAGGAACCAGTTCAACTATCTTTGCATGTTCCGTTAGCGCTGCGTACTGCGATGCACGATCCATATTATATACCAGGGCCTTTTTCTTCTCGATCTTTTCTTCCATGTCTTTCATATCGTCCAATACTTTTTCTTCATCAACATCCGCATAAATCTGAGTGGTGGTAATTTTGGTATGCCCGAGCATTATTTGAACTGTCTCCAGCGGAATACCATTTTTTAGCGCCATTACTTTTGCAAATGTATGACGGGCAACATGAAACGTCAGGTGAATATAAATACCGCAAATTTCTGCGATAATCTTTAAGCTCCGGTTGACCTCCTGGTTAGATATCTTTGGAAATATGCGATCAAAATTAGGCGTATCAAAACTTTTCCCGTAACGGAGCATAATGGAAATGGCCCCATTCAGAAATGGAATGGCGCACAGCTCATCAGACTTAGCCCGGTAAATCTTACATAAAAGAACCTTACTCGAAGTATATTCAAAATCGGCAGGACAAAGCGCCATAACATCTGCAAATGCCAGTCCTGTGTAACATGAAAATAAAAACAGGTCTTTCACGTACGCTAAATTAGGATGGGTGAAGACATGCTTTTCCAATGCTACCACTTCCTGGAAAGACAACTTTTTTCGCTTGTGTCTTTTTATGGGACATTTATATTTTGCGCAAGGATTGAATGCTATCCATTCTATGTCATCTGCCGCCCAGTTAAGTATGCGCTTGAACCTTTGTATATGTTTTGCCAACCCGTTACCCTCACACTTATCATGTTTTTTGATAGGGTTCATTTTAATATAGTACTCCAGGTCAGTGGCAAATTGTTTGTCAACCTGGGACAAAAATATATCCTCGGCTTTAAAATTGCTTTTTACAAACAATTTGAGATAGTCAATAGTGGTAGCATAATTTTTAAATTCAATCTTGCTCTCCCATATTTTTTTAAAATAATCGGTCAGTTCAAACAAACTATGTTCTTTCAATTTTTTTTGAACGCCCAAATAAGAATCTTTTACTGTCTGAGCGGTAATAAGTTCTTCCTGCCGTTCCAGGTCCCGGTATTTCTCCTGAAGGCGAAATCGTACGTCATTAATGTGCTGGTTGATGGATGCAACTTCCATCGTTCTGCCTTTTACCATTTCCTGCCGACTGTCCCAATTACTGAACCTGACCAGATTTTTTGTGGAGATTTCCTTTATTTCTCCATCAACTGTAACCCTTGCAAAAATGATTGCCTTGTTTTTTTCGCCCTTTAATTTACGGGCAATAAAATCGATACTGAATGTTTGTCTCTCACACATACAAATTCTTTTAATGGTTTTAAAAATTTGATTTCATTCTCACATTTCATTCATGTCTGAGGATATGTAGATAGCTTAGCCGTGAGTAAAAACTGGTGGGCTTCAGGTTTGAATCAAACCTCCCCGAAGGTTCGAATCAGCCTTTAAAACCCGTTCGAATCCAAAATTTTGGCACTTTTCAAAACATATCAGAACAATACCAGTTTAATAGTTGCATCAATTTGATACATAGAAACTTATGAGGTTTCTGTGAGTACAAACAGCATACCGGATATTGCTCACGGGATTACTCACGAATAGAATGATATAATCTGATGATATTTGAAAAGAAAGGAATAAAAAAATCCTTGCTAATCATGCGATTAGCAAGGATTTGATATCAATTGACTGATATAAAAGTCGGGAGGACAGGATTCGAACCTGCGACCCCCTGGTCCCAAACCAGGTATTCTACCGGGCTGAACTACCTCCCGAACCAAAAGGGTGGCAAAGGTAATGGAATGAAGATTAATTGCCAAACAGATATTGCTTTCTTCCATAATTTTTTTAGATAGCATTAATAAGCAATAAAGAACTTTTAATATTCAAATCTCCTGATCGTTTCATCTCTAATATAACATCAATAAATTGCTGATGATTATTCGTGTGTCCCTGCACTTCCCATTTTGTAGTGATATGAACAAGACCATGCACACGATTTACAAAAAAGTATTTCCATCTTTCAATAAGCATCCACAACTTTGCAGATCATGGCTGTATTATTGAACAGTCATATTGATAAATGAATCAGATTAATTATTAAACATAATATTATGGCGTCACTAAATATCAACATACCACATAGCCTGCCCAAAGAAGAAGCTTTATCAAGAATAAAAGGATTACTACAGCAGGTAAAAGGCGAACAGGCGAATGTTGTTTCAAATGTTCAGGAAAACTGGGAAGGCGATAAGGGAACATTTTCTTTTTCCGCAATGGGATTTGATCTTTCCGGTTTGATAGATGTAAAAGAAAATGGTGTGGATATAAATGCCGATCTGCCTTTTGCAGTATCCTTGTTTAAAGGAAAAATCAAGGAGTTGATCACAGAAAAGGCTACACAACTGTTGTCATAAGAATATTGATTGATGGCTGCAAGCAGCCATCAATCAATATAACATCTCTGCTCTATTGTAATGTAACCCTGATGATCTTATTAATATCCGGCAGTGTTGTAAATTCATTTGGGTTAGTAACCGGTTGAATCGGAATACTTTCCTGGAGTGGTGTACCTGCTAAATTGGCTTGTGTAACGCCAGCGCCCGGAAACTGGTTTATAGCTGTGCCGTTGTCGTATAAGCCTATAGTGGAAGAGAGTTCACCTTTTCGTATTTCTTTCATATTCGCTTTCATGTAGTCATCCTTTGTTGCAAAAAACCAATCGTTAGAAAATCCATACATAGTAGCAATTGCAATTTTTTCACCTTGAGCAATTGATATTTGCTGGGATACTTTACCTCCGGCAGCATTATTTATCCTGGGTAGTAATATCGTAGTTGCAGGTTCTTTAAGAATGTATACTTCTTTGACCCCTCTTTTTGTTTTTAATGAATTGGCCAATACCTCTGCATTACCTTTTTGCGCCAGTTCCCTGAGCCCTTCACCGCGGTCTTTTTCTCCTGTTTTGTAAATAGGATTTTCATCGCCTTTATATATAACCACCAATACAGGAGAGAGTGGTGTAAAAATGCCTGTATGATCTGTGAGGTAATTGCTTAAAACACTGTTATCGCCAGACTCAGCAATATTTGTTAATCCGTTTGCGGTAAGAGCCCCTTCTGAAAAAACAGGTTCCGCAAGCAACGCGTTGCCTCCGGCAACATAAGAAATTGCCCAAACTCCCGGGCTGAAAGGTGTTTCATTGGCTGTGCCGCCTGAATTATTCATTATAGTAAGCGTGAACATAGAATTGCCATTATATACAAGTGATACTTTCATGAGCGATGAAGCCGGCAGGTAGGCATTACCGTAATCATCCATTCCTTTTACTTCTTTAATCTGTTTGGGAGAGCTTTCTGCCTGCCCGGGGTGCATAACATTTTTACCTGGAACCTGATTTACCCTGGTTCCGTTATCCCATAATTTTATCTGAGATGAAACATCACCGGTAACAGCTGTTCCATCATCTTTGTAAAGTGCGATACCTGGGTTGGCCGGGGCAAAAAACAGATCATTGCTCCAGCCATACATAGAAGCAAAAGTTACATGCTGATTTTTGGCGGCAGAAAATGAGAATGATACTGATTGACCCGGGAAAATTACCGGGGGAGTGCCCTCTCCTCTAAATGTTCCTGATTCAACGAGAGGTTTGCTGTCTAATACATTTTCTATTGTGATAATGCCCTTTTGATAGAATATTCCACCATCTTTTTTGCATGAGAAAAATATTAAACCTGAGCACAGTAGCGCCACAAAGCATTTTAGTGTATTTGTTTTCATTGTAAATTGTTTTGTTGTACAAAGCAACAAATGCCGTATCGCAAACACATCGCAGAAATATAACAAAAGTATCACGGTGTTTTTTTCATCATTTTATTCTTCAATTTTGTGAACAGCATATATGAACAGTAAAACAGTTTTGATTGTAGAGGATGATGTTAATATCATTGACTTATTAACCATACATCTTAAGGATTTGGGTTGCAATGTGATGATTGCAACCAATGGGCAAAAAGGACTTGTAGCTGCCCTGGAGGGAAATATTGACCTGGTCATACTGGATATTATGCTTCCCGGGCTAAGTGGTATGGAAGTTTGCAGAAAGATACGACAGTACGACCGCCGTATACCGATTATGATGCTTACTGCGAGATCTGAAGAAATAGATAAAGTAATGGGCCTGGAAACCGGCGCCGATGATTATTTAACCAAGCCATTCAGCATTCGCGAATTTATCGCAAGGGTTAAAGTCATATTCAGAAGAAAAGAAGATACCATTCAGGCAAAGGATGTCCAGGCGCCTTTAATAATTAAGTATGCAGGATTGGAAATTGATATGGATAAAAGAAAGATTACGCTTGATAACGCAAGAATTGATCTTTCACCCAAAGAATTTGAGCTGATATCCTTACTTGCATCCAACCCCGGAAAAAGCTATAGCCGGAAACAACTTTTAAATCTTGTTTGGGGGTATGATTTTGAAGGATATGAGCATACTGTTAACAGTCATATAAACCGCCTGCGCGGAAAAGTAGAAAAAGATATATCTAATCCGCAATATATTTTAACTACCTGGGGAGTTGGTTACAGGTTTAATGAAGATTTATGACAATATTAAACAAAGCAATTAAAGGCAATTTATTATTCTGGAGAATAGCTTTAGTATTTACCGGGCTGCTTATGCTGCTGGGAATTGTTTTTATAATTATTGCGTCCCGCTTTTCTGAGTTGTATTATAACACGGCTCATCAGGAACTGTATGGAAATATTGCGCAGCATTTAGCAACATTTACACAGCCATTTAAAAATGGTAAACCCGATACAACCGTTACGCATGACATTATACACTCTACTATGGTGGCTAATCCAAGTGTGGAAGTATACCTGCTGGATACGACAGGTAATATTGTTGATTATGTTGTGCCGGATACAACAGTACATGTAAATAAGGTTGATATAAGCAAGGTAAAACAATGGCTTGCAGCAAAAGAAATAAACCGGCCTATGGGAGATAATCCCAAGGCGCCCGGTGAACCCAGTATTTTTTCAGCAGCGCCTGCATATGAAAATGGGAAACTTTCAGGGTATGTGTATGCCGTGTTGTCAAGCGAAAAGCAAAAGCAGATTCTCCATTCAATCAGCAACCGGTTTTATTTCCGGTTGGGAAGTTATATTTTTTTCTCAGCGCTGGCAGTGGCTTTTTTAGTGGGGTTGTTTACCTTTTTTTCAATAACACGCAGTGTTTCTAATATTACAGCGGTAGTAATGCGGTTTAAGGAGGGGGACTATACTGCCCGGATTGAAGGGCACTCAAAGGGAGATATGGCGATGCTCAGCACTACTTTTAATGAAATGGCTGATGTAATTGTGGGCAACTTTGAAAAGATAGCTGCCACCGATCGCTTCAGGCAGGAGCTTATTGCCAATATCTCGCATGACTTACGTACGCCGCTTTCTGCTATGCAGGGTTACGTAGAAACATTAATGATGAAAGCAAAAGAGCTGCCGGACGAAGAAAAAATGAAATACCTGTTGATTGTTCATGAAAGTACACGAAGGTTAGGCGGGCTGGTAGAGCAACTTTTTCAATATGCCAAGCTTGAGGCAAATATTGTTATACCGGAAAAGGAATCCTTTCTTATCAATGAACTGGCTTCGGACATATTGATGACATATCAATTGAAAGCTGCTGAAAGAAACATTCAACTGGAGATAAAAGCGCCATCCAAACTTTCTCCTGTATTTGCTGATATTGCACTTACCGAAAGAGTATTTCAGAATTTACTGGATAACGCATTTAAATTTACGCCTGATGGTGGAGATATTACGATTGAACTGGCACAAACGGTTTCGGGTGTAAGTATAAGGATTGCTGATACCGGCACCGGAATTCCTTTTGAAGATCAGTCTTATATTTTTGAACGGTACAAGCAACTCAATAAGGAGCGTAACAATACAAGCGGAATGGGTATAGGGCTGGCTATTGTAAGAAAAATTTTAGAATTACATCAAACTACAATACAGATATTCAGCGAGCCCGGTAAAGGAACAGCATTTCAATTTACATTACCACTCAGAAAGAACTTTATATTGCAGAGTAATAGCTGAAAATGAACCCGTGCAGGCGGTTTATAATAACAAAACGAATTAATTTCTTTTATCAACTTTTTCAGGCGATACAAATTGTATCAAAACCGTACACTTTGTGTATCGGTAGCGTACGAAAATGTTCAGCGGTTTTGATGCAATTAATTGGTTTTCAATAAAAGTATATTCTGGCACATCATTCCTTTGTAAATGGCAGTTTCAGTATTGATTTTTGCCTTCCGGCATACGGCCGGGAGGTTTTTATAAAAAGGTTATATAATAGTTGAGATAAAATGGACAGAGTCATTCAAAAGAAAAAGTGGAATACAAAGCGGATACTTACTATAGTTGGTATAGCGGCCATCGTAGGACTGATAGGAGCAAGTTATTATTTTACCTCCGGCAAGCCTAAGCTTAATGTTGACACCGAACGGATAACCATAAGTGAAGTTAAGCAAGGCGTTTTCCAGGAGACCATTCCTGTAAATGGTGTTGTACTTCCGCTTACAAGTATATATCTTGATGCGCAGGAAGGCGGCCGTGTTGAAGAAAAATATGTGGAAGATGGTGCCATTATGAAAAAAGGACAACCGATTTTACGGCTTTCCAATACAGATCTTTTAATGACATTGATGAGCCAGCAGAATACCGTGTATAATACACTTACACAAATGCAGATCAACAACAATAATGCTTTGCAGAATACGGTATCCAAACTTAACCAGATGGCTGATGTGGAAAGTCAGTTAAAAGAGGCGGAACGCCTGTATAAGCTGAATAAAGAATTGTATGATCAGAAAGTGATCGGCTCACAGGAATTTAAACAGTCGGAAATAAATTATAATTACCTGCTGGATAAGAAGATGCTAACGGAGCGCATTCTCGAACAGGATTCTCTTTCAAGATTGCAGCAGTCGAAACAGGATAAGCAATCTTATGCAGGCTCACAGCAGGCATTAAATATTATGCAGAAAAAAGTTGGCGACCTTATTGTACGTGCACCGGTTGACGGACAGTTAACATCGCTTGACGCTGAAATAGGAGAGAATAAAAATAAAGGACAAAGGCTTGGACAGATAGATGTATTGAGTGGTTTTAAAGTGAGGGTTGATGTGGATGAACATTATATCTCCCGCATTTACCCCGGACAAAAAGGGCGGTTTACTTTCGCGGATTCATCTTATGAGCTTGAGATCAAGAAGGTGTTTACGCAGGTTACCAATGGCCGCTTCCAGGTTGATATGGAATTTACGGGTAAGGTACCCAAAGGTATACGCCGGGGGCAAACATTGCAAACCCTGCTTGCTTTAAGCGATGAAAGAAAATCTCTGCTCCTGCCACGCGGAGGATTTTACCAGCAAACGGGTGGTAACTGGATATTTAAAGTTTCTGAAGATGGCAGTAAAGCGTATCGTGTAAACATTGTGCTGGGCAATCAAAACCAGGATTACTATGAAGTAACAGAAGGATTAAACCCCGGTGATAAAGTAGTAACAAGCAGCTATGAAAATTATGGAAATATGCAGGAGTTGATTTTGAAGTAGCCGTGGGCTAAGAGCTATGGGCAGTGAGCTATCAGCCGCCGCTCATAACCCATAGCTAACACTCATCAAGTTTTTTAATAAGAGCATAAATCATTTTTCTTAACCGGATAGTTTCGGTTTCGAGTTCTTTAAATAATGTGACAGGAATAAAACCTAAATCGTGAGAGAGAAAAAGTTGATATTCCAGTTCTGAAGATGAGCCGACGGAAATAGTTAGAAAGCGTTTGAAGTCAGGGTTACTGTTTCGTCCACAGCCCTCGGCGATATTAGATGGAATAGAATAAACAGCTCTGCGCATCTGAGAAACGAGTCCGAATGTTTCTTCTTTAGGAAATGACTTTGTGAGATTGTAGATTTTTAATGTGAGCTGATGTGACCTGATCCATATAGTGAGGTTGTGAAAATCTCTCATGTTGGTGTTTTTGATTAAGCATTTAAAGATACCAAGATTTAGAGACTTTAACAATGACCAATAGCTCATATCCCAAAGCCCACAGCCCGTAGCTATGAGCCTCTTGTAACTTTTTAAAAACCATTTCGTATATAATAAAATACAGCATCAATGATAAAGATTAAAGACCTTGAAAAGATATATCGCACGGAAGAAGTAGAAACGGTAGCGCTCAATAAGCTTTCTTTTGAAGTAAAAGATGGTGAATTTGTGGCGGTGATGGGCCCATCAGGTTGTGGCAAGTCAACATTGCTTAACATACTTGGATTGCTTGATGATCCTGATGCGGGCAGCTTTTTGTTTAATGGTATTGAGGTGGCGCATTTTAATGAGCGTAAAAGAGCCGATCTGCGCAAGCATAATATCGGCTTTGTATTCCAGAGCTTTAATCTTATTGATGAATTAACAGTATTCGAAAATGTAGAGCTGCCATTGATATACACCGGGGTAAAATCTGCAGATCGTAAAAAAAGGGTAGAAGAAGTGCTGGATAAAGTACAGATCATGCACAGGCGTAATCACTATCCCCAGCAATTATCAGGTGGTCAGCAACAGCGTGTGGCTGTGGCGCGTGCAGTGGTAAATAATCCAAAATTAATTTTGGCGGATGAGCCAACAGGTAATCTTGACAGCAGCAATGGTAATGAAGTAATGCAGATGCTTACTGATTTAAACGAACAGGGAACAACCATCATTATGGTTACCCACTCCGAGCATGATTCGAGGTATAGCCATCGTATTATACGCATGCTGGACGGGCAAACGGTTACGGAGAATATATTGGTATAAGAAACAGCCTCTCCAAAAGGCGGAAGGAGAGATAGTCATTTAAAATTTAAAAACAAAACATATGACACAGCAGTATCAAACCAAAATGCAACAAATCACCATGTTTGTCATATTGCTTGTATTGGTGATTGTCATTGCTCAAAAAGTATCGGCGGGCACCTGCGTTGCAAGTCAGTATGAGGTAGTTCAATGTGATGAAAACACGGCAACTGAATCAGAGAACGTTTCATTTGAGGTAAGTGATTTACCCTGGAGTCCTTTTATTGCTTTTCTAACCCGTTAGACAAACATCCGCTTTCCTTAACATCGTAATCCCGGACAGAGAAACTATTGCCTTTTTTGTTGCATTACAAAATGGAATGAGAAGGTTATGCGGGAAGGAATGTGGAAATGTGAGAATGTGGAAATGTGGGAGAGTGGGAATGTGAAAATGTTAAAATGTAAGTAACTGCTGAAAGCTGAAAGCTGATAGCTGACGGCTCAAAGCTCAAAGCTTATCGCTATGTTTAAGAACTATATAAAAATAGCATTCAGAAACCTTGCAAAAAACAAAGTTTTTTCTGTTATAAATATTGCCGGACTTGCCATTGGTATTAGTTGCTTTGTTCTCATTGCCTTATATGTAATGGATGAATTGAGCTTTGATCGTTTTAATACAAAAGGCGATCGTATCTACCGTATCAGCTCTGATATAAAATTTGGCGGCGCCGAAACCCGCTATCCTTTTACCTCTGATATGATGGGGCAGATATTTAAAAAAGATTTTCCTGAAGTAGAAGATTATACACGCATTTATACCTCTAACGGTTCAAAGCTTGTAAAAAAAGGAAGCCAGTTTATTAATGAGATAAAAGTAGGTCATGCTGATTCTACCCTCTTTAATATTTTTACCCTGCCTGCAATAGCGGGCGATGCCAGGACTGCCCTTAATGAGCCTAATACTGTTGTTATTACGGAATCAACCGCAAAAAAGTATTTTGGAACAACCAATGCCATTGGAAAAATTATTGAAACCAATGATAATGATAAAACTTTATATAAAGTAACTGCCATCATAAAAGATATTCCCTCTAACGCACATTTTAATTTTGACTTTATCTTCTCTATGAAGAATGTGGATTATAACTGGGGGCAGATCATGAGCCATAATTTTCATACGTATTTATTGCTGAAACCCGGAACTGACGTTAAAGCATTTGAAAAAAGAAGTCTTGATCAATATGTAAACAAATATGTTTTGCCTGAAGCCAACCAGGTAATGGGTATCTCCAGTATGGCAGATTTTGAGCGGGAAGGTAATAAGCTTAAATATTCCCTTACACCCATGCTTGACATTCATCTTTATTCAGGCAGGCCATTTGAGTTAAGTGCAGGCGGAAATATTCAGTATGTATATATATTTTCTCTTGTAGCTATTTTTATTTTGTTGATCGCGTGTATCAATTTCATGAATCTTACCACAGCGCGTTCTGCCAACAGGGCAAAGGAGGTGGGTATTCGTAAGGTGCTTGGCACAGATAAAAAAAGTTTGATCGCGCAGTTTCTCAGTGAGTCCACGTTAATGGCGCTCGTTTCTACTATACTTGGTATAGTGTTGGTTTTTTTAGCGTTGCCATTCTTCAATAATGTTTCGGGTAAAACAATGAATGTTTATAACCTGCTTACACCTTTATTTCTTTTTTTTCTGCTGGCACTTCCTTTTGTAGTTGGACTGATCTCCGGAAGTTACCCGGCTTTTTTTCTCTCTTCATTCAAACCCATACAGGTATTAAAAGGTAAACTGAAAACCGGTGGTGCAAACAGTAGTTTGAGAAGTGTATTGGTGGTTTTTCAGTTTGTTACATCTATTGTATTGATCATCGGTACAATTATTATTTACAGGCAGTTGAATTATATACAATCAAAAAGCCTGGGCTATTCAAAAGACCAGGTGTTGATCATTAACGATGCCTATACTTTAGGTAAAAACGCAGAAACATTCAAGCAGGAAATGTTGCAGCAACCCGGTGTTGTAAAAGGAACGCTGAGTGGCTTTCTTCCAACGCCATCTAACCGCAGTGATAATCTTTTTTCAAAATCACCACAGTTGGATGTAAAGAATGGTTTTTCAATGCAGGAATGGAATGTTGACTATGATTATATCAATACTTTAGGTATGGAACTGGTAGCCGGCAGAAATTTTTCAAAAGATTTTGGTACAGATTCATCTGCAGTTATCCTGAATGAAACCACAGCAAAAAGCCTGGGCTATGATGACCCGATCGGGAAACCTGTTTATTCTATTTATAACCCTGAAACAAACGAAACCCGGAAGTACACAATAATTGGCGTGGTAAAAGATTTTCATTTTGAATCTTTAAAGAGAGATATCGACAAACTTGGGTTATTCCTGAGAGGAAGTACCGGGCTGGTATCATTTAAGGTAAATGCGGCAAATGCTCCACAGATAATAAAAACGGCTGAAAGGAAATGGAAAGCCTTATCACCGCAAATGCCTTTTAATTATAAATTTTTAGATGCAGAGTTTAGCAGTGTTTACAACGCCGAACAGCGTGTAGGAAAAATCGCTTTGTCGTTTGCAGTGCTGGCAATAGTTATTGCATGCCTTGGCTTGTTTGGGCTGGCAGCCTATATAGCAGAGCAGCGTACAAAAGAAATTGGTATAAGAAAGGTGCTGGGCGCAAGTGCAACAAGCCTTGTAGCTATGTTGTCAAAAGATTTTTTAAGGCTTGTTGTGATCTCATCCATCATTGCTTTTCCATTGGCCTGGTGGAGTATGAAAAACTGGCTGCAGGATTTTGCTTATCGTATAAATATCAGTTGGTGGGTGTTCGTAATAGCAGGTGTAATAGCCATATTCATTGCTTTGATCACAGTGAGTTTCCAGGCAATAAAAGCAGCAATGGCAAACCCGGTGAAGTCACTCCGTACGGAGTAAGCCCTCACTTCCTGTCTCCCTCCGCGAGGAGGGAGGAAAGAGGGAGAGGCCGAAACACTGAAAGTGTATAAATATAAATCACTAAATGCTGAAACCTGACTGCTGCAAGCTGATAGCCGATGGCTTACAGCTAAATAATTTCATATGATGCTTAAAACTATAATTAGAAACCTCTGGAAAAATAAAGGCTACGGTTTTTTAAACATATTCGGGCTGGCAATTGGTATTACCTGTGCCGGGTTAATTTTTCTATGGGCGGAAAATGAACTGAATTACGACAACTTTCATACAAAAAAAGATCAGTTATATTTCATAAGAGAGAATCAGAAATACGATAGCTATGTTGCAACATTTGGTTCAACCCCTGCTCTGTTAGCCCCTGCTATGCAGACTGAAATTCCCGGGATTGCCAATACCTGCCGAATAGGCGGAGAAAATTCAACAAAACTGATAAGCATTGGTGACAGGTCAGTATATGCTTCAGGCGGATATGTTGATTCCTCTATCTTCAGCATGTTTACCTTGCCTTTTACAGAGGGTAAGGCCCAAAGCGCATTTGCTCAATTATATTCAATGGTTATTACGCAGTCAACTGCAAAAAAGTTTTTCGGGGATGATAAAAATGTGGTAGGTAAAACAGTACGTGTTGATAACAAGCAGGATTATATTATATCCGGGGTGATAAAAGATATTCCCCAAAACTCTTCGGTAAAGTTTGAGTGGGTAGCGCCTTTTAAAATATGGTATAACGAAAACGAGTCATGGGCGCAGTATTGGGGCAACAACTGTTTGTCAACCTATGTTGAATTAAAACCTGGTGTAAATCCCGCTTCTGTAAATAAACTATTATATGATTTTATTCAGAAAAGAGAGGATCAGTCTATTGCACGGCCATTTTTATTTGCTTTAAAAGACTGGCGCCTGCGTAATGAGTTTAACAATGGTGTGCAAACCGGCGGCGGCAGAATAGAGTATGTAAGGTTGTTTTCTATTATAGCGTGGATCATTTTGCTGATCGCCTGTGTAAATTTCATGAATCTTGCTACTGCAAGAAGTGAAAAACGTGCAAGAGAAGTGGGTGTACGCAAAGTATTGGGTGCGGGTAAAGGAAGCCTTGTTTTCCAATTTATTGGAGAAACGATGCTCATGGCTGCCTTATCTGCAATGCTTGCAGTAGTGCTCATGGTATTAATTTTACCTGCCTTTAATTTGTTGGTGCAGAAAAACCTGGCGATAGGATTGTCGCAGCCTTTGCATATTCTTTCCCTTTGCGCTATTACTATTATTTGCGGATTAATTGCCGGAAGTTACCCGTCATTATATTTATCTTCTTTCAATCCTGTATTTGTATTAAAAGGATTAAAAATAAAAACAGGAAGCGCCACTTTTATAAGAAAGGGGCTGGTGGTGTTCCAGTTTACAATATCCATCATACTCATTGTAAGTACTATAGTAATTTATCAGCAGATACAGCATGTTAAAAGCAGGAATCTCGGTTTCAATAAAAATAACCTGCTGCAGATAGACATGAATAGTGAAATGAAAAAAAATTATGCTGTTGTTCAACAGGATTTGTTGCAGAGCGGTGTTATTGAGGATCTTGCTATATCGAACTACAATACTTTATATGACGGTAATAATACCGGTGGCTTTACATGGGAAGGCAAGACTTCCGATAACCAGGTATTGATATCTATGCGTTATATTTCCCCGGGTTATATGAAAACTACGGGAATGAAGATTTTGCAGGGAAGAGATCTGGTGAGTACGGATAGCATAGGATCGCGGAATATGAATGTAATGATCACGCAGTCTCTGGAAGAATTAATGGGCAAAGAAAGCGCGGTAGGTAAAACATTGCGTATCGGTAAAGATAGTAATGCAACTGTTGTAAATGTTGTAGGTGTGGTAAACGATTACATGTATGGTAATATGTATGGCAAGCCAGATCCTGTGATGTTTATTTGCGTAAGCCCTGAAAATGCCTCCATGTTATATGCACGATTAAAGCCCGGAGAAAATATAGAGCCGTCTTTAAAGAAGATCGAAGCGGTGTTGCGAAAAAATAATCCCGGCTATCCCTTTACCTATCATTTTGTGGATGACCAGTTTAACCAGATGTTTAATAATGAGCAGTTGATAAGTAAATTATCCAGGGTGTTCTCAATGCTGGCGATCATTATTTCCTGTCTTGGATTATTTGGCCTGGCGGCATATACTGCCGAGCGAAGGATAAAAGAGATCGGCATACGTAAAGTGCTTGGTGCAAGTGTTACGGGAATTGCTTCCTTACTATCCATAGAGTTTTTACAACTCGTATTAATCTCCTGTATTGTTGCCTTTCCGGTATCATGGTGGATGATGCATAAATGGTTACAGGATTATCAATACAGGATTGAGATCAACTGGTGGATATTTATTGCAGCTGGCATTGCAGCTATATTCATTGCGCTGCTTACGATCAGCTTTCAATCCATAAGAGCGGCAATGGCAAACCCGGTGAAAAGCTTGAGAACAGAGTAGGTTAATTAGAAAATGTTGGAATTTGAAAATTTAAAAATGAAGGAATATGCAAATTGGGAAACGTTTTGCCCGGGTATATTTTGTTGATGATGTGGAAGAATTTAATGCCTGGATTTGCTTTGCGGCACCATTCCTCCCGGATAGAGAAAGAGAGGGGAAGAAATGGAGAAAGTATATAAATGTAAATAATCGCTGAAAGCTGATGGCTGACAGCCCAAGCCTGTAATTATGCTAAAAAACTATATCAAAATCGCCTGGAGGAATCTTGTAAAAAACAAGGTGTATTCCTTTATTAATATTGCCGGGCTTGCAGCCGGCATGGCTGTGGCAATGATAATCGGGCTTTGGATATATGATGAGGTTACTACTGACCGGCAGTTTAAAAACTATGATTCAGTATACCAGGTAATGATGCATCAAACCTTCGATGGACGCCGTGGTTCTCAACAGGCATTACCTTACCCGATAGGTGAGGAACTGAAAGCAAAGTACCCTGACCTGAAATATATAGCCATGTGTGACTGGGGTGGAAAACATTCTTTGATGTATGGAGAGAAAAAGATCAGCAGGTATGGACATTTCCTGGGCGAAGAAGGAGTTGAAATATTCTCACTGAAAATGATTAACGGAAATAAAAATCCGCTGCATGATCCGTATTCCATCGTATTGACTGATGAAACTGCCGGTATTCTGTTTGGCGCTGAAGATCCGATCGGGAAAATGGTAAAAATGGATAACAACACCAACCTGAAGGTGACTGCTGTTGTTCCGAAGCAACCCAAAAACAGTTCTTTTACTTTCGATTATCTGATCCCGTTTCAGTTACAGGAAAATTATGATTATGTAAAGCTTTATCATAAAACCAACTGGGGCAATAATTCCTGGCAGACGTTCGTGCAGTTGAATAGTAATGCCAGTGAAAAGGCTGTTAACGCTAAAATCAAAGATGTTGTTATTTCACATTTTTCAGATGAGAATACTTTAAAGAGCATCAGGCCCGAGGTGTTTATTCACCCGATGAGTAAATGGCGTTTATACAGTGATTTTGAGAATGGTAAAAATGTAGGCGGGTTTATAAAGTATGTAAGAATGTTTGGTATTCTCGGGCTTATTGTTTTGCTGATTGCCTGCATTAATTTTATGAATCTGAGCACAGCACGCTCAGAAAAGCGTGCCAGGGAAGTTGGCGTGCGAAAGGCAGTTGGTTCCGGAAGGAAAGACCTGGTAAAACAGTTCTTAAGTGAATCAATGCTGATAGCTGTTTTGGCATTTTTATTTGCATTGGCGCTTGTTATGCTTGCTTTACCATTCTTTAATAAGCTGACAGATAAAGAAATGAGCCTGCAGATCAGCAACCCGCTCTTCTGGGGGATCATGATACTGTTTACCATTTTAACAGGTTTGCTTGCTGGTAGTTATCCCGCATTTTATCTTTCATCCTTTAACCCGGTAAGTGTATTAAAAGGAAATTTAAACGTTGGTAAAAGCAGTGCTTTACCACGTAAGATATTAGTGGTTGCCCAATTTGCAAGCTCAGTTATATTAATGATAGGCACTGTAATTGTGTACCGGCAGATACAATATGGAAAAAATCAGCCAATCGGTTTTAATAATAAAGGATTGATTTCCGTAAACTGGTCAGATGATATTGCTAAAAATTATGAAGCCTTTCGTCATGATTTATTGAATACAGGCGCTGTAGTATCTGTTTGCAAGAGCAATTCACCTCCTTCGCAAATATTCAGTAACAATAATGGTTGGGAATGGAAAAACAGCCAACCAGTAGAAAAAACAGTTATATTTTCTACCATTGCTACCGACTACGACTACACGAAAACCCTTGGAATAAAAATGATTGATGGGCGTGATTTTTCAAGGGAGTTTGCCGATTCAAATTCAGTTATTTTAAACCAGGCTGCTGTAAAACGCATGGGCTTAAAAGATCCTGTAGGTCAAACGGTAAAATGGAATGAGCGGCCAATGACTATTGTGGGAGTGATACCAGATATACAAATGCAATCTCCTTATCGCCCTGTTTCTCCACTTACTATTATTTTTGATAAAGGATGGGTTAGCTATATAAATGTGCGTATGAATCCTGGTATGCCGTCATCAAAAGTGCTCAGCCTCATAAAACCGGTTTTTGACAGGTATAATCCCGCTTTTCCATTTGAATATCAATTTGCAGATGAAGAGTATGCGAGGAAATTCAATTATGAAGAATTGGTAGGTAACCTGGCGGCTATTGTAGCGGTGCTTGCAGTATTTATTTCCTGTCTTGGTCTTTTTGGGTTAGCATCTTTTACCGCAGAACAACGGGTGAAAGAAATTGGTGTAAGAAAAGTATTGGGTGCAACGGTATTCAATCTGTGGCAACTGCTTTCAAAAGATTTTGTAATGCTGGTATTAATTGCCTGTGTTATTGCTGTTCCTGTAGCATATTATGCTATGAATGAATGGCTGAAAAACTACGAAAATAAAATTACAATTGAAGTTGGCGTGTTTGTGCTGGCGGTGATGGGTGCTATTATAATTACATTGATCACTGTGAGTTTCCAGGCGATTAAGGCGGCAATGGCAAACCCGGTGAAAAGCTTGAGAACGGAATAGAAAAAGTCTGAACCGTGATTAATCGGATTAAGGGATTAGCATGATTCAGAAGAAAATAAAATCAACAAAATCATTTAATCACATAAATCCCGGTTCAGACAATGCTTAAAGATTATTTCAAAATCGCCTGGCGGAATCTGAGGAAGAGCCCGATATTTTCCTTCATTAATATTGCAGGATTAACAATCGGAATAACCAGTTTTCTCCTTATTGCCCTGTACATATTTGATGAGTTTACTTTCGACAGGTTTCACAGAAATGGTGATCATATTTACAGGATAATAGATAATAAAATATCTGCAGAAGGAAAAGCATCTAAAACTACAGGAACAGGCTACCAGGTAGCGCAGCGAAGCACGGATTATGTACCGGAAATAAAAAGTGCTGCAAGGCTTTCCATATATGGCAGGGTAAACGTGGCAACCCTGGAGAACAATAATGTTTTTTATGAAGACTTTATAGCAGGTAGCCAGGATTTTTTTAAAGTTTTTGATTTCACATTGCTTGAAGGCAACCGTAATACTGCATTGTCAGTACCACACTCGATAGTGATAACCGAAGAAACAGCAAAAAAACTTTTTGGTGTAACAAGTGTGTTGAACAAAACTTTAAGATTAGGTAATGATACCACGCTTTATACAATAGCAGGAGTGTTGAAAGATTTTCCTGTCAATTCAAGCATTTCATTTAATATGCTTTTTTCTGAATCAAGTATTACCAGTGAGAACTTTAAAAAGTTTACAAGCTCGGATTGGAATTCCGGAAGGTTTTCTACCTATTTTTTACTTGCAGATAAAGCTGATCCCCTTATAGCGAGCCAAAAGCTGAATGATATGGTGTCGGCCAATTACAAAAATAATACAGGGATTAAAGGCACGCTTTCACTTCAATCAATGAAAGATGTTCACTTTCATTCAGCGGATATTGAGGGTTATTCCGGAAGAAAAGGCAATATCACCTATGTATATGTTTTTCTTATCATTGGTTTTTTTGTACTTTTTATTGCCTGTATTAATTATATGAACCTTGCTACGGCAAGATTTACCAGCAGAACAAAAGAAATAGCCGTTCGGAAAGTAGCAGGCGCTTCAAGAAAATTACTTATCGGGCAGTTTCTTTCAGAAGCCTTCCTGGTTACAGTAATAGCAACCGTACTTGCATTAATACTTACAAAAGTATTCTTACCGGCTTTTAATTCGTTTGCTGAAAAAAAGCTGACGCTTGATCTCAATACAGATCATCGCATCTGGACAGGAGTAGTGTTAATTATTTTCATGGTAAGCCTGCTGTCGGGGCTTTATCCCGCCTTGTTTCAATCAGGCTTAAAACCTTTGTTGCTGTTGAAAAGCAAAGTTCAGCCCGGCAAATGGAATATTTCATTAAGAAAATCCCTGGTAATATTTCAATTCTCCTTATCTGCGGTGATGATTTTTGCTACCATCATCATTTATAAGCAAATGCGGTATATAGATAATAAGCATATGGGCTTTGATAAAGAAGGTAAGGTGGTGATAGATATTAACAGTGGAAAAGTGAGGCGTGCCGCAGAAACGATAAAAAACGAGTTGTCTAAATTATCTGAGGTTACTAATGTATCTGTTACATCCCGTGTTCCCGGTGAGTGGAAAACAATTCCTGTGGTAAAAATCAAAAATGGAAATGCAACCACTGCTCAGGGGGTTGACATGTATTTCCTGGGAGTAGATGAAAATTTTTTATCAACCTATAATGTTGAGTTGTTAAGAGGAAGGAATTTTAATAATGGTAATACGCTTAATGCTGCCAATGTGCTTATTAATGAAGCGGCGGCAAAAGAACTGAATATTACGGAACCCGCAGGGCAACTTATTACCATTCCTTCGGCAAACTTTGGAGGAGATTTTTCAATTCTGGAAAAGCCTTTTGTAGCTACCGTTGCAGGAATTGTGAGAGATTTTAATTTTCAATCATTACATGAGCCGCTTGCTCCTATGGTCCTGGCTTACCAGGATAACCCGATTCATTCTATTGATTATTTTACGGTGAGCATCAGCAGTAGTTCAAATACCGGTAAGGTATTGTCCGGAATGGAAGAAATTATCCGGAAAATTGATCAGACGCATTTATTTGAGTATCATTTCTTAGACAAGCAATGGGAATTGCTATACAGAGAAGATAAAATAAGGCAGACTATCTTTTTCATCATCGCGCTGCTTGCCATTTTCATTGCAGCCTTAGGCTTGCTGGGGCTTACTGCATTTGCCGCGGAACAACGGGTGAAAGAAATAGGCATACGGAAAGTACTGGGAGCTAATGCGCAAAGTATTGTTATGCTTTTATCAAAAGATTTTTTAAAGCTTGTACTTATTGCATCGGCGATCGCTTTCCCCATTGGATGGTTTTCGATGAATAAATGGTTGAATGATTTCGCATATAGAATTGATATGAGGTGGTGGATGTATGCCTTAGCTGTTTTAACAGCAATAATCATTACTGTTGTTACCATCAGTTTTCAGGCAATAAAAGCAGCAATGGCAAACCCGGTTAAGAGCTTAAGGACGGAGTAGAAATGAAGTTGGAAATGTAATTGGGAAATATTCTGTTTGAAAATGTTTTGTTGATGATATGAAAGAATTTAATGTTTGGGCTTAGTCTGTAGTGCCGCTCCTCTCCGTGGGGCCTGCCTGCGGGGATGAGGCTAAAAATTGAAAGTATATAAATGTATATAACTGCTGAAAGCTGAAAGCTGATAGCTGACAGTTCAAAGTCTACAACTATGTTTAAGAATTATATAAAAATTGCTTGGCGTAACATTACGAGAAATAGATCTCACGCAATAATTAATGTTACTGGCCTTGCAATAGGTATAGCCGCATCTTTGCTAATTTTTATTGTAGTAAAATATGAGTTGAGTTTTGATGCCTTTCAAAAAAACTATAACTGTATATATAGAATTGTAACAGGTACAAAACATATTGATGGAAGTGAAGATTATAATTCCGGTATCCCATGCCCGGCTTATGATGCATTGAAAGTGGATTTTCCACAGTTGAAAAATATAGTAGCTGTAAATGTAAGCAGCGATAATCAATTTACTGTTTTAGGTAATAATCCTAATAGTGATGTTGCCGTCAGTAAGAAATTTATTGAAGAAGGAGTTATTGCTTTTACCTCACCTGATTATTTTACAATATTTAATGCAGCCTGGCTATCTGGCAGTGCAGCATCTTTAAAAGAACCTAACAATATTGTTCTATCTAAAGCTATTGCAAAAAAATATTTCGGCGATTGGTCAACCGCCGGAGGACAATTTTTAAAACTGGATAATACTATTTTGCTGAAAGTTTCCGGAATTGTTGATGATATGCCTGATAATAGTGATTTTCCGATCAGGGCATTTATATCGTACGAGACATTTAAAGCAGCAGGCGAGCGTTATGGTTACAGCCTGTTTTGGGGCAGCATCAGTAGCAATCACCAAATATATATAACACTTCCCGAAGAAGGATCAGAAAAAAAATTTGAAGCACAGCTAAAGGATTTTACAAAAAAGCATTTTAAGAATGCCGGCAATAGCAGCCGTACATTAATTGCCCAGCCAATGAGCGATTTTCATTTTAATGATCGTTATCCAAGCCTCGGTGATCATAGTACAAGTAAACCTGTTTTATGGACATTGTCTTTTATAGGCGTGTTGATTATTGTGATGGCATCTATCAATTTTGTAAATCTTGCTACCGCACAGGCTGTAGGAAGAAGTAAAGAAGTTGGTATAAGAAAAGTGCTGGGAGGCAGCAGGTCTCAATTGGTAAGGCAGGTAATGGGAGAAACATTTTTAACGGTATTATTATCCTTGATTGCAGCAATCATTATTGCCTGGTTAACAATGCCCTGGTTAAGTGCAGTTTCAAATACGCCTGCCGGTATTTCCCTGTTAACAGGATCAAGTGTGGTTTTCCTGTTTAGTGTACTGGTGAGCGTTACATTATTATCAGGCGCTTATCCCGCACTCATCGTATCCGGATTTAAACCTGTATTAGCCTTAAAAAGCAAAATAAATGCGGCCAGTATTGGTGGTGTCTCTCTGAGGAGGGTTTTAGTGGTTACACAGTTTGCTATTTCACAAGTGCTCATCATCGGAACTATCATTGCTGTTAGTCAAATGAACTATGTTCGATCAGCAGACCTTGGTTTTAATAAAGAAGCAGTGATGGTGATACCTGTTGATGTGGATAGTGTAAATCTTCAGCGTATGGTATCACTCAAAAATGAACTGCTGAAAAATCCGTCAGTAATAAGCGTTTCTTTTGCAAGTGATGAAGCATCTTCTGAAAATAACTGGGCATCGAACTTTGCGTTTGATCATAAAGAAGATGCTCCTTTTCCTGTATTTTCAAAATATGCAGATGATGATTACCTGAAAACTTTTGGGTTGCAGTTGCTTGCAGGCCGGGGATATAACAAAAGTGATACGGTAAGGGAATTTATTATTAACGAAACGCTGGCTAAAAGGCTTGGTGTTAAAAATCTACAGGATGCTGTTGGAAAAGATCTGAGAATTGGTAGTGGCGGGTGGTTTCCTGTTGTTGGCATAGTTAAAGATTTTACAGTAAACTCCTTACGGGAAGAAGTGAAACCAATAGCTATTGCATCATACAAGCCTTATTATTATACCCTCAATGTTAAATTAAATAGCAGCCAATTGTCTCAAACAGCTGCAATTGTCCAGCATATATGGGAAGCAACTTTTCCCGAGTATGCTTTTACAAGTCATTTTTCAGATGAGACGGTTGAACGTTTTTACAAACAGGAGAACAAGCTGGCATTGTTATATAAAATTTTTGCTGCTATAGCCATATTTATTTCTTGTCTTGGTTTATATGGACTGGTTTCGTACATGGCAGTACAAAAAACAAAAGAAGTTGGTATACGCAAAGTTTTAGGTGCAAGCATTACGAATATAGTCATACTCTTTTCGAGAGAATTTACAGTACTCATTTCTCTTGCATTTATAATTGCTGTACCTGTAGGTTGGTATGTAATGCAGGGTTGGCTACAAAATTTTGCTTATAGAGTTGATATTGGCATAGGTGTTTTTCTATTGGCTATTGTATTATCACTTATTATAGCATGGTTAACAGTCGGCTATAAAGCAGTTAGCGCTGCATTGGCTAATCCGGTGAAAGCATTGCGTAGCGAATAGCTCTCACCCCCGCCGCTCTCCGCGGGCCTGCTACCGGCAGAAAGGGAGAGGCAGAAAATGTGAATTGTGGAATTGTGCCAATGATAGATATTGGCGATGAATGAAAAGGGGTTAAAGCTGATTAATAAATTTCTAATTAAATAAAACTACAGTTATGAAGGTTATAAAAAGTCTACTGCTATCCTGTTTTTTATTAACAGGTAGTATTTTATCTGCACAGCAGACTGAAACAAGAAAAATTTCTGCATTTAATAAAATTGATGCAGGTACTCCATTTGATGTTTTTACAGAAGAGGGTAACGAGGAATCGGTAAAGCTGGTACTTGAAAATATTGCACTGGATAATGTAATTACGGAGGTGAAGGATAAGATATTGAAAGTATATCTTAAAAAGGGCAACTATAAGAATATAAAAGGCAAGGTGTATATCACCTATAAAAATCTTGAAGCTATCAATAACTCGGGCTCGGGCAATCTTATCTGTAATTCAGATATTAAGTCAGGTGATTTTTCGATAGGACTAAGTGGTTCAGGCAATGCCAGCACAAAAAAAATAAAAGCAAAGCAGTTTAAAGTACGAAAGAGTGGTAGCGGCAAAGTGGAGGTAAGTGATATAGAAACAGAAATAGCCGAGATATCAATATCCGGCTCCGGTGATTTGTACATTAAAAACGGATATGCAAAAAAAGAGAAGATAAACATTTCAGGGTCTGGTAATGTAAATGCTTCAGGTGTTCAAACTGATGAATGCGCCGTTTCTATATCAGGTTCTGGCAATGTTGATGTGAATGTAGCTAAACAATTATACGGAATAATAAGTGGTTCAGGGAATATAGTATACGAAGGAGATGCACAGGTAAACTCTTCAAATATTGCAGGATCGGGGAGGATAAGGAAGAGATAATGTGAAAGTGAGAAATATGAAAATGTGCAAATTGGGAAACGTTTTGTTTGGATATGTTTTGTAATTAATGGGGAAGAACGAAAAGCCCGGAATTGTTATGTAGCACCATCTCTTTCCGTGAGGAGAGGCATAAGAGCTTGCCTGCCGACAGGCAGGGGTGAGGCTGAGAATTTGAAAGTAAATAAATAACCGATTGCTGATAGCTGAAAGCCGGTAGCTTACAGCACAAAGTCTACATCATGATAAAAAATTATTTCAAAATCGCCTGGCGGAATTTAAAATCCAGTAAAGCTTATACTGCTATAAACATTATTGGATTATCGCTTGGTATTGCCTGCAGTATTTTAATTTTTACATTTATCAGTCATCAGCTGAGCTATGATGATTTTCACCATAATGCAAACAGAATATATCGTTTAGTTACAGAGTGGCATGATGAAGAAGTGAATCATTCGCAGGCTGTACCGCAGCCGCTGGGCAAAGCTTTTCGAACAGACTTTTCATTTGATGAAAATACGGCCCGTATTGTTGATTACAGGAATACATTAATTACGTTGATCGGCGATAAACAAAACAGAAAGTTTAATGAAGAAAATGGTGTTGCATTTGTAGAACCGGCATTCTTTAGCATATTCAATTTTCCTTTATTAGCGGGTAATGCCAGAACAATTTTACAAAATCCCAATGAAGCGCTGGTAACGGAAACCATTGCCAGGAAATATTATACTTCCGCTGATGCAGCCATTGGCAAAACCATCCGGCTTGATAACGGAACAGATTTTGTGATCAAAGGCATTTTAAAAGATCTTCCCGCTAATACTGACCGCCGCCAGAATATATTCTTATCATATCAAAACTTAAGAGACCGGAACGCATGGCTTGCCAGCGACAGCAGTTGGGGCGGTGTGTATAGTGGCAGCCAGTGCTATACATTGTTAAAGCCCAATATAACAGCAGCACAGGTAAATAAAGCATTATCGCTGATTGTAAATAAAAATTTTGAAGGGAGAGATGCAAAAGTGTGGACATTCAGGTTGCAGCCCTTAAGCGATATTCATTTCAACCCTGATTTTAATGGCTATGCAGATAAAGGCTATTTATGGGCGCTTGGTTTTATAGGTTTGTTTTTATTGATAACAGCCTGTGTAAATTTTGTAAATCTTGCTACAGCGCAGGCGCTTAACCGTTCAAAGGAAATTGGGATCAGGAAAGTGTTGGGCAGTTTAAAAAAACAGGTGTTCTGGCAGTTTATTGCGGAAACTGCATTGATAACCCTTGCTGCTGTCATTATTGCCTGTATTATTGCCTGGCTTGCTTTGCCATTCTTTAACCAGTTGTTCAGATCGCAGATGCAATTGCACCTGCTGGGTTGGCAAATGATTTCTTTTATTCTGATAACGGTATTGCTTGTTGTGTTTTTTTCCGGTTCATATCCTGGACTTGTACTGGCAAGGTTCCAGCCTGCTCTTGCTTTAAAAAGCAAGCTTTCCCAAAAACATATCGGTGGTTTTTCATTGAGAAGAGTACTGGTGATTACACAGTTCGCTATTTCGCAAATGCTCATTATAGGCACGATTGTAATTGCCAGCCAGGTAAATTATTCAAAGCATGCAGATCTCGGTTTTAATAAAGAGTCTATTGTAATACTGCCTCTGCCACAAAACGATAATGTAAAGGCAAATACTTTAAAAACACGGCTTGCCGCCTTGCCTGGTGTTGAAAAAGTTTCATTATGCTTTCAGCCGCCGGCATCGCAAAGTAATAATAGTACCGGTATAAGGTATGCTAACCGTGCTGAAGACGAACATTGGAGCATTAATATGAAGAGCGCGGATGATCAATACCTGAATACATTTGATTTAAAGCTGGTTGCAGGCAGAAATTTTTTCCCTTCAGATACAACAAGAGAATTCCTGGTGAATGAAACATTTGTAAAAAAACTGAATATTTCATCACCGGAAGAAGTTATCGGTAAAAGAATCAGTGTAAACGGAGGTACTATTACTGCCCCGGTTGTTGGTGTGGTAAAAGATTTTAATAATTATTCTCTGCATAGCCAGATTGACGCGATATGCATCATGCCTAATGCGGCAAGGTATTCTAATTGTGCTGTAAAGGTCAATGGCAATAATATAAAATCAACGCTTGCATCTTTCGATAAAATATGGAATGAAACCTATCCCGACTATCTCTATAATTACCAGTTTCTTGATGAGCGCATCGGGGAGTTTTACAGGATGGATGGTATTATGCTGATCATGATAGAAGTTTTTGCTTTTATCGCAATCATTATCGGGTGCCTGGGATTATACGGGCTTGTATCATTTATGGCATTGAGAAAAACCAAAGAAATCGGTGTACGCAAAGTGCTCGGCGCTTCCATGCAAAGCATTCTTTGGTTATTTGGTAAAGAATTCAGCAGGCTTTTAATAATAGCTTTCATTATTGCGGCGCCTGTTGCCTGGTGGGCAATGAGTAAATACCTGCAGGATTTTGAATACAGGATTCCGCTTGGTATTGAAGTGTTTGCTTTGGCAATAGCAGCCACATTTATAATAGCATTTGTAACGGTAGGGTACAGGTCATTACGGGCAGCAATAGCTAATCCGGTGAAGAGCTTGAGGATGGAATAGGGGAATTTGAAAATGTGAAAATATGGAAATGTGAAAATGTGGGAGTGTGGAAATGTGGGAATGCGAAAAGGTATAGGCTGGAAATGTTTTGTAGTTGGATGGAAGTGGCACAGCTTTTTAAAGACATGTAATATTACTTTCTTTCCCAGCCTGCCGGATATGAAGGCTGAGAAAGAAAGAAGAAGGAATAGGCTTAGAATATAAATGTGTGTAAATGTACATAACTACTGAAAGCTGATAGCTGACAGATCAAAGCTATAATTATGTTTAAGAACTATTTAAAAATCGCCTGGCGTAATATTCGTAAAAACAGGTTGTACAGTTTTGTAAATATTGCAGGGCTTACCATTGGTATTGCGAGTTGCCTGCTTATTGGCATATATGTGTGGAATGAATTAACCTATGATGATTTTAATACGAATAAAGATCGTATTGCCCGTGTGACAATGGTTTACCAGTTTTCCGGAACAAAAGACGAGATAGCTGTAACCGGAACTAAAGCAGGACCTGAATTTAAACGCAGGTTTCCACAGGTGGAAGCATATGTGCGTACCATGAAAGATGCGCTATCGCTTGCTAATGGAACAAAAGCTTTTGATGAAAAAAATGTTTTGTACGCAGATAAGGATTTTTTCTCCATATTTTCTTTTCCGTTGTTAAAAGGGAATCCTGAAACAGTGCTGGATGCTCCAGGTAAAATTGTACTAACGGAAAAGGCTGCACGAAAATATTTCGGAACAGAAAACCCTATTGGTAAAACCCTTCGTGTAAATGGCGGTAAAGATTATGAAGTAACAGGTATTGCAGGCGATGCGCCTCTTAATTCCCAGGTACAGTATAATGTTATCATTTCCTTTAAAAGTATTTGGGGCGCGGATCGGGAAAGGTGGACAGAGGCTAATTATGTTACCTATCTTCTTTTGAAAAGGGCAGATCAGATCAAGCCGCTGGACAAGCAATTGAAGTTGTATGGAGAAAAGATGAAGGTACAGGAATTTCACCTGCAGGCAGGCAGTACAGATTATGTAAGTTTTAATCTTGAACCATTACAATCTGTTCATCTTCATTCTGCAGTTAAAGGAGGTTTGGAGCCGGCAGGAAATATTACATACATATATGTATTAAGCGTGGTGGCTTTGCTTATACTTTTAATAGCCTGCGTTAATTATACCAATCTTGCTACAGCGCAATCCGTTGGACGTGGAACGGAAATTGGTATAAGAAAAGTAATGGGAGCCGGCAAAATGCAATTGCTGAAACAGTTCCTGGGAGAATCTCTTGTGCTGACGATAATTGCTTTACTGCTCGCTTTTATTGTAAGTGCCGCAATACTCCCGTTATTCAATGCTGTTACCAATAAATCATTTTCAGTTGATCAGTTTTTGTCGCCGGCTTTTATAGGCGTGGCATTATTGCTCTGCCTGGTAGTGAGTATAATATCTGGTGCATATCCTGCTTTTGTGTTGAGCAATACAAAGCTGGTAAGCATTTTAAAGTCCGGGTTACAAATGTCGCATTCCGGAGGAGGAATCAGGAAAGTGCTGATCATATTTCAGTTTGTAATTGCGGTATTTCTTACCGCAGCTACTATCATAGTGCTAAACCAGGTGTCATATATTCAAAGGAAAGATCTTGGTTACAACAGGGAGCAAATAATAGTATTGCCGGTAGATTATAAAACAAGGGGAGTATATGACCAGTTAAAGTATGACGTGAAAAATAATCCCAATGTGTTAAGTGTCACAGGTTCGTATGAAGGTCCTGTTTCTATTGGTTGGGGTGATGGCATTACCGCGGATGATGGTTCGGGCAAAAAAGAATTATCATTAAATGCAACCCCTGTTGATCTTGATTATTTAAGAACCATGGGTATGCAACTTGTTGCCGGCCGGGATTTTATCCGTAACGATTTCCTTTTGCAGGATACCTCCAATAACTACAGTAATTACCGGTCTGCATATATATTAAATGAAAACGCTGTAAAGCAATTGGGCTGGACATCAGAGCAGGCTATCGGGAAAACTATTCAGAAAGGATCACCTGGTTCAGTTGTTGGTGTGGTAAAAGATTTCAATTTTGAATCGCTGCATACACCGGTTGGGCCTTTGCTTATTTTTTTAGATACATCTATGGTAAGGGAGATGTATGTTAAAATAAAGCCTGAACAGGCGGCTTCTACTATTGCAGCGCTTGAAAAAATATGGCAATCCCGTGTATTGCATCGTTCTTTTGATTATCATTTTCTTGATGAAGATTTTAGCGCTTTATATAAAGAAGAACAAAGGACTGCTAAACTCTTTTCACTGTTCTCTGGTTTAGCCATAGCGCTTGCCTGCTCAGGATTATTTGCGCTTGCGGCATTTACAACTGTGCAGCGTACAAAAGAAATCGGCATCAGAAAAGTCCTGGGTGCTGATATTGCTAATATCACATTCCTTATAGCAAAGCAGTTCCTGGTGCTGGTAGCAATAGCCATTTTAATTGCAACGCCTTTGGCATGGCTTGCCGGCAATAGCTGGTTACAAAACTTTGCTTACCGTACAGATATACACTGGTGGATTTTTATAGTAGCAGGAGCTTCTGCGATAATCATTGCATTATCGGCAGTAAGTTATCATGCTGTAAGAGCGGCGCTGGCTAATCCGGTGAAGAGTTTGAGGACAGAGTAAAGCCTCTCCCCCCGTCTCTCTCCAAAGGGAAGAGGGTACCTAAACTCAAAGCGGCTAGGGAAATGGTAAGAGCGGGCGATAGGGGAGAAGGTAGGAGTAAGTGGTAAATGATAAGAAGTAAATAGTAAGAATTTTATGAACGTTGGCGGCTGAAAGCACAAAACTGATAACTATGTTCAAAAATTATTTCAAAACGGCGTGGCGAAACCTGGCCAGGAACAGGTTGCATTCTTTTATCAATATTGCAGGACTATCTATTGGCATGGCGGTTACGTTGATCATTGGTTTGTGGGTATGGGATGAATTGTCATTTGACAAGTCGCATAAAAATTATGATCGAATCGGGCAGATCTGGCAGTTTGTAAGTTTTACTGATGAAAAATCTTCTTATAATTCTGTGCCGGTACCTGTTGCTGCTGAATTGCGTAACAAATATCCTGGTGTACAGGCTTCCAGTGTTACTACCTATAATCGTGATGTGATATTAGGTATTGATGATAATAAAAAAGTAGTAAAGAGGGGCATGTATGTACAACCGGATTTCCCTGGCATGATGACAGTAAAAATGATGCAGGGTTCAGGTAACAGTTTGCAGGATATGCATGCAATACTCTTATCCCAGTCATTAGCAAAAATGCTTTTTGGTGGAGAAGACCCCTCAAATAAACTTATCCGCCTCGATAATAATGTGAATGTAAAAGTATCAGGCATATATGAAGATTTCCCCAATAACAGTTCTTTTAAAAACGTGTCTTTTTTAGCATCGTGGGAGTTGTTTACCAGTATGGATAATTATGCAAAATTCGCTTCCGATAAATGGGATGAAAATTCATTCCAGGTGTTCGTCCAATTGAAAGAAGGCGTTGATTTCACTAAGTTTTCATCTGATATTAAAAATATGCGCATGATGCGTGATAATCCTCCAAAATACAAGCCTGAGTTTTTTGTACACCCCATGCGTAAATGGCATTTAGAAGGCAGTTTTATAAACGGCGTAAATGCGGGAGGCTTGATGAGGTATGTGAACTTATTTGGTATAGCGGGAGTATTTGTGTTACTATTAGCATGTATAAACTTTATGAATTTAAGCACCGCAAGTAGTGAAAGAAGGGCTAAAGAGGTTGGTATAAGAAAAACCATAGGTTCAGAGAGAAAACAGTTGTTGTTCCAGTTTTTCAGTGAGTCACTAATGTTGTCTTTTATTTCATTTATTATTTGTGTTTTGCTTGCCTGGCTTGCGATGCCTTTTTTCAATCAGTTGACTGATAAAACAATGGCAATACCTTTTCAAAGTGTATATTTCTGGTTACCCGCAATTATTTTTTGTCTGATCACCGGCTTAATTGCAGGGAGCTATCCAGCCTTCTACCTTTCATCGTTTAAACCAATAAAAGTGTTGAAAGGTACATTTAAAGCCGGCCGCAATGCTTCTTTACCGAGAAAGGCATTGGTAGTATTTCAATTCACTGTTTCTATTACACTTATCATCGGAACAATGGTTGTTTACCGGCAAATTCAATATGCCAAAGACAGGCCCACAGGCTACGCAAGCAACGGACTTATTGAAGTGACTATGCGGACACCGGACATACATAAGAATTATGAAGCACTTCGTACAGAACTTCTGAATACCGGATATGTAGAGAAGGTTTCCCGTTCTATGGGTTCAGTTACTGACGACTACGGTGGTACCACTGCTGTTAACTGGAAAGGTAAAGTGCCAGGAACACAGCCGCTGCTGATCTCCAACAGGGTTACGCATGAATATGGTGAAACAGTAAAATGGAATATATTGATGGGAAGAGGTTTTTCCAGGCAATTCTCAACAGATACTGCGGCTGTTGTTTTAAATAAGTCTGCCGTGCAGCTAATGGGATTCAGTGACCCGTTGAATGAAACAATCAGGCTTGGCGACAAAGACTACCGGGTAATTGGCGTGGTTGGGGATATGGTAAAGTTTTCTCCCTTCTCAAAAATCAATCCATCATTATTTGTTATCGACCCTGGTTCTGCCAACGTGATCAATATCCGGATAGCGCCACAGGCATCTGTAAGCAATGCACTTGCTAAAATGGAAACGACTTTCAAAAAGCATAATCCTACCGCGCCGTTTGAATACAAATTTGTGGATGAAGCATATGGAGCTAAATTTTCAAATGAACTACGAGTCGGAAAACTTGCAGGTTTTTTTGCAGTGCTTGCTATTGCTGTCTCATGCCTGGGGCTTTTTGGATTGGCATCTTTTATTGCTGCACAACGAACAAAAGAAATTGGTGTACGTAAAGTGCTTGGTGCGTCTGTTTTCAATGTATGGAACTTACTGTCAAGAGATTTTGTAGCGCTTGTTACGTTTTCTTTTTTCATCGCATTTCCGTTGGCTTATTACTTTATGTATAACTGGTTACAGAATTATGAATACCGGGCACCTATGTCATGGTGGATTTTTGCTGTTGCCGGCACGGGAGCATTGATGATCACACTTGTAACTGTGAGTTTCCAGAGTATTAAGGCAGCTACAGCGAACCCGGTAAAGAGTTTGAGGACGGAGTAACCTCACTCCCTGTCCCTCTCCATCCCGAAGTTTCGGGAGAGAGGTACCTAAATGCCCGGCGGTTTGGAAAATGGTAAGAGGGGGCTTTGGGAGAAGTAGTAAGTAGTAAGAATTTTGGATTAAGGTTATAGGTTGCAAAGTTCAGGTTTTCCTTATACCCTATGCCTTATACCTCACACCTGCTGACTGCCATTTCAAATTTCAAATTTCAAATTTCAAATGATAAAGAATTATTTAAAAACAGCGTGGCGAAACCTGCTTAGGAGCAAGTTCTATAGTGGCGTTAACATTGTTGGTCTCGGAATAGGGCTTGCTGTAGGTATAATGATTTTATTATGGGTGCAGGATGAATTAAGCTATGACAAGTTTCATAAAAATGCCAATGAGATATACAGGATTAACGCGCACATAGGTAAGGGTGCTGATGAACAGGTATGGGGTAATGTACCTGCACCTTTGGCCGTATACTGTCGTCAGTCAATACCCGAAGTAGTGAATGCCCTGAGGATAAAGCCACGATGGGAAACGATGACCTTTAAGCTAAATGGCAGAAATATTTCAGAAAGCAATAATGCTTTTGTTGACTCTAATTTCTTTTCCTTTTTTGATTTTCAGTTAATAAAAGGAAACAAAGAAAACCTTTTTAAAGAGATGAACGCTGTTGTTCTTACTGCTACAACGGCCAATAAATATTTTGGAAAAGATGAGCCTGTTGGCAAAGTATTAACGGCAGATAATGTTAATTATATTGTTACAGGAGTAATGGCAGACTTTCCCGAAAATTCAAGCATCAGGTATGGCATGCTTTTCCCGATGAGCTTTTATGCCAAGCAATTTACTAATGATGGTGGTAACGGCGATTGGAAAACAATAGATGAAGACCTGGGTAATTTTCATTATTATGTTTTTATTCAGGCGCAGGAGAAAGCCTCATTATCTGCAATAGAAAAAAAGATTACTGATACATATTGGAAACATCGCCCTAACGATAGTCCTGATGGCGCTTTTTATACATTGCAGTCTTTACCTTCTCTGCACCTTGTTACTGCAGATGGTAATAACGGGGCTTTGCAAACGGTACGCATATTTCTGATCGTATCCATTCTTATACTGATCATAGCCTGTATTAATTATGTGAATTTGTCTACCGCACGTTCATTGCTCAGATCAAGGGAAGTAAGCATACGGAAAATCATTGGTGCAGAAAGGTTACAGTTATTTTTCCAGTTTATTGCAGAATCAGTTTTGCTTTTTGCTATTGCATCAATACTGGCATTTGCTATTATTTATCTTACCCTTCCTTTATATAATGATATTTCGGGCAAGAAAATAGTTTTTTCGTTCAGCAATCAGCATATATGGCTAACGGTTACGGCAGCTATCGCAGGATCGTTAATACTTGCAAGCATTTACCCGGCGCTTTTATTGTCTTCATTTAAACCGATAGAAATGTTGAAAGGAAAATTTTCGATAGGAGTGGGTAGTGCCGGGTTTAGAAAGATATTGGTAGTTGTGCAGTTTGTGTTTTCTGCTATTCTTATTATCAGCACAATTATTATCGCCAAACAGCTAAGATATATGAGAGAAAAGGATATTGGCTATGATAAGGAATATGTTTTTACATTTAATGTTACAGGCGAAATACATAATCATTACCAGGCTTTTCGAAATGAATTATTGAAGCAGCCGGGCGTTAGAGGTGTGGCATCTTCAAACAGTATTGTGGGCATTAATGCTACTACCGGCGATACGGATTGGGAAGGCAAAGATCCAAACAGAATGTTCCTTATTCATCCTATGGCGATTGATGAAAACCTGATTGGCCTTTTAAAAATGCAATTAACAGCAGGAACAAGTTTTACAGGATCAAAAGCAGATTCGGCATATGTTATTCTTAATGAGACGGCGGTTAAAAATACAGGTATTAAAGACCCTGTAGGTAAACCTTTTACCGTTTGGCAAACAAAGGGTACAATAATAGGTGTAGTAAAAGATTTTAATTATGCTTCATTAAAGCAGTCCATAGAACCGATGGTGTTTTACTACAGCCCTGCTAACTGGAAGATTTATGTTAAAACAACCGCTAAAGACGCGGCAAAGTCTATAGCTGCAACCGAAAAAATATGGAAGCAATACAGCGCTGCTTTTCCTTTTAGTTATTCATTTATTGATGAAGAGTTTAATAATATGTATAAATCGGAGCAACGCACCGGAAAATTGTTTACCATTTTTGGCGTAATAGCTATTCTTATTTCATGTTTAGGTCTTTTTGGACTTGCGGCATATACTGCCCAGGTAAGAGTAAAAGAGATGGGCATCAGAAAAGTATTGGGCGCATCTGTATTGAGCATACTGCACCTGATGACAAAAGATTTTTTATTGCTTGTATTTATTGCATTGGTTATTGCAATACCCGTTTCGTGGTTTGCCACTCACCAATGGCTACAAAATTTCGCGTATCGTACTGATGTTGGCTGGTGGGTGTTCTTGTTGTCAGGGTTGTTATTGCTGTTTATTGCTTTGCTAACGGTTACTTTTCAAACGATAAGAGCGGCATTGGCTAACCCGGTGAAGAGTTTGAGGACGGAGTGACCTCACCCCCGGCCCTCTCCATCCCGAAGGTTTCGGGAGAGAGGGGAGCCTAAACTTTTATTAACGCTGATAGCTGACGGCTGAAAGTTCACAGCCCATAGCTCACAGCTCAAATCCATAATTATGTTTAGAAATTATTTAAAAACTGCATGGAGGAATATAACCCGGACTATTGGTTACAGTACCTTAAATGTTGCAGGTCTTGCCATCGGAATGGCAGTTGCATTAATGATCGGACTTTGGGTATATGATCAATATTCCTTTGATAGATTTTTACCAGGACATCAATCTGTATATCGTGTACAGCGCAACTATAATAGTAACGGTGATACACTTACTTTTCAAACAACATCATTAAAGCTTGCAGAAGCTTTGCATACACAAATTCCTGAAATAGAATATGTGGCTGAAAGTGACTGGACCGGTAATCATGGTTTGATTGCCGGGGATAAAAAATTATATGTGAGCGGAGCAATAACCGGCCCGGATATCTTTAAGATTTTTCAATATTCTTTTATTGAGGGTAATGCTGATAATGCGTTTAAAGATCCTTATTCAATAGTGCTTACAGCATCGCTGGCGAAGTCGCTTTTTGGCAACGAGAACGCAATGAATAAAACCGTTCGTTTTGATAATGCAAACGATCTTAAAATAACAGGTATTATCAATGATGTTCCTGCCAATGCAACTTTCAGTTTTAATTATATAGTGCCAAGTACCTATGTTTATGCTATTAACCCACAAATAAAGACAGACGGCTTAAGCAGTTTCAGCAATAATAACCGGCAAATATTTGTAAAGCTGAGACCAGGTGTAAATTATGCGCAGGTTGCACCTAAGATCAGGAATATTGAGCATACTGAGGAAGGCAATACAAATGCTATGAATTCTTATATCACCCTGCAGCCCATGGAGCGCTGGCATTTGTATTCCAACTATATAAATGGTAAAGACACTCCGGGTTTTCTTGCTTATGTAAAAATGTTTTCCATCATTGGGCTGCTGGTATTGATTATTGCCTGTATTAACTTTATCAATCTCACTACTGCACGTTCAGAAAAAAGAGCAAAAGAAGTTGCTGTCAGAAAAGCGATCGGTTCACAAAAAAGGGATCTTGTTATACAATTTTTAATGGAAGCATTCCTGCTTACAGCCATTGCTTTTGTTTTCGCAATAGCCGTTGCATGGATATCATTGCCTGCTTTTAATACATTAACATCAGGGAACATTGTCATGCCATTCGGAAATATATATTTCTGGGTGATAATGTTGGGGTGTTTACTGTTAACCGCTTTACTCGCAGGTAGCAGACCTGCTTTTTATCTTTCATCATTTAACCCGGTAACAGTACTAAAAGGAACAATACAGTCAGGCAAATCTTCCTTGTCAAGAAAGGTGTTGGTGATAATACAATTCAGTTGTTCCATAGCTTTAATTGTAAGTACGGTGATCATTTACCAGCAAATACAATATGCTAAAACAAGACCTACCGGCTTTAACTTAAACAGGTTAATGGCGACTAATATGAACGATGACCTGGATAAGCATTTCACTGCTTTAAAAAATGAAGTGCTGCAGAAAGGGATCGTATCTGCAATGACAACAGCAACAAGCCCGGCAACTAATGTTTGGTGGCATTCGGATGTTGAGCAATGGCCGGAGAAAAATCCCGGTGAAACGGTTGAGATGGGCACTATCATTGTATCTGAAGATTATTTTAAAACAGTAGGAATGAATATGAGCGAAGGAAGAAATTTCTCCCATGCTAATGATAGTACAAGTGTAATATTTAATGAAGCAGCTATAAAAAGAATGCGTATAAAAAACCCGGTTGGACAAAAGATCAACTGGCAGGGGCACCAGCTTACCATTACCGGAGTTGTGCAGGATGCATTAATGGTATCGCCATTCAGCGCTGCCGATCCAACTATGTTTTTATGTAATGCGTCGCCGCAGGGTAATTTATTATACAGGCTGGCCCCTGGTATACAAACACAGGATGCTATTGCCCGGCTTACTGCTATTTTTAACAAGTATGATCCGGCATATCCCTACAATTATTCTTTTGCAGATGAGCAATATGCACAAAAATTTAAGCTTGAAATGCTGATAGGTAAATTGGCAGGTTTATTTGCTGTACTCGCTATTTTCATTTCCTGCCTGGGCTTGTTTGGTCTGGCAGCATATGTTGCCGAACAACGTACCAAAGAAATTGGTATCCGCAAAGTATTAGGCGCATCTATACAACAGCTATGGCTATTATTATCAAAAGATTTTATTGTATTGGTTTTAATAAGTTGTTTGATAGCAGCGCCCATATCGTTTTACTTTTTGCATAACTGGTTGCAGCATTATGATTATCGCATCAATATTGGCGCAGGCGTTTTTGTAGCGGGCGGGCTTATGTCTTTAATTATAACAATACTTACTGTTAGCTTCCAGGCTATAAAAGCGGCAATAGCTAACCCGGTAAAGAGTTTAAGAACGGAGTAACCTGACCCCCGCCACGGAGTGGAGAGGGGAGCCTAAACTCAAAGCAGTTGTGAAAATTTTAAGAGCGGGCGCTTAGGGAGTCGTGATAAGAAGTAATTGGTAAGAAAGCAAAATGGTAAAAGATAACTGATTGCTGACGGCTGATAGCTGAAACCTTATAGCTAAAATCAAATCTCAAATGATAAAGAATTATTTCAAAACCGCATTCAGAAGTTTAACCCGCAACAGGAGTTATACTATTATCAATATAGCAGGATTGGCTATTGGTATTGTTGTTTGTATGATGATCTTTATCATTATACAGTTTCAAACAAGCTTCGATAATTTTCATACAAAAAAAGATCGCATCTATCGGGTGATAACGGAATCCCGCCATGCAGATGGAGGAAACATTTCTTATCAAAAAAATGTTCCTTTCCCAATGCCTGAAGGACTGAAAACTGCTTTTCCGCAACTTGAACAGGTAGCACCTGTGTATGCAAGTCATAATGATGAGTTACAGGTACTTGATGATAACGGAACGCCTGTAAAGAATTTTAAAGAGCAGCGAGGGGTATTTTATACATCACCTTCTTTTTTCAGAATGTTTGACTTCCCACTACTATCAGGGTCATACGAATCATTAAAAGATCCTGATAATGTGTTGCTCACTAAAGAGATTGCAGAAACTTATTTCGGCGACTGGAAAACTGCGATGGGCAAGACCATTAAAATTGCGGGATATTACAGCATGGGTGCAGGCTTGTTCCAGTTTCCGGCAACAGCCTTGAAAGTCTCCGGTATTCTTGCAACCATACCGGCAAATACTGACTTTCAGCTAAAATTAGTAGTCGCCTGGGGAACAGATTTTACCGGCGATAAAAAATACGGGTTCCAGCAACCCGGATGGAATGGAACAGCGCCTGACTTTGGATGCTATATCATGTTGCCACCAAATATTCCTGTTGGCAATTTCAATCAGCAACTAAGTGCTTATGCACAAAAGGTACAACCCAACGGTAATAAGGATAATTATATTATACAACCCGTAAGTGCGGTACATTATGATGCCGTAGCAGGAAATTACAGTAACAAAACAATCAGTCATGAACTCATTAATGTGTTATGGCTGATCGCGTCATTCATACTCCTGATAGCCTGTGTAAACTTTATCAATCTTTCTACGGCACAGGCTGTTAACCGGGCAAAGGAAGTTGGCGTTAGAAAAGTTTTGGGAAGTAATAAATTTCAATTACGGATACAATTTTTAGCAGAAACGTTTTTGATTGTTGCCATTGCTATAATGCTTGCAGCAGGTATTGCAGTTCTTACAGTGCCGTATGTAAATCAATTGCTGGAGCTTTCTCTTTCTTTTAACTTGCTGACTAACCCGGCAATTATTTTATTTCTTCTAATTGTAACCGTTATTGTAACTGCACTAGCCGGCGCTTATCCTTCTGTTGTTTTATCGCGTTTCAATCCAGTTAATGCGTTAAAGAGCAAGATAAATACTGCAAAAGGAATTTCATTAAGAAGGGGGTTGGTCGTTTTTCAATTTATTATTGCGCAGGCGCTCATCATCGGCACTTTTATCATTGTTCAGCAAATGAATTTTTTTATGAATCAGCCGCTGGGTTTTGATAAAGATGTTATTATAAATGTTCCTTACCGCCCCGATAGCACTGGCGGAGAGCTGACAGATTATTTAAAGCAGCAGTTATTATCAAACGGTGTGCTGGCAGTTAGCTTTAGCTCCAATACCCCCATAGAAGACGATAATAATATATTTACTGCATTCAGGTTTAACGGTGCATTAAAAGAAGCCGGGTTCCAGGCTATTACCAAATTCGCCGATAATGACTATGTGCCCACTTACAAATTACAACTCGTGGCCGGAAGAAATCTGAAACCTTCCGGACCTACAACAGAATTTTTGGTGAATGAAACCTTCGTGAAAAGTTTAGGACTTAAAAAGCCGGAAGATATATTGAACAAGGAAGTAAGCATAATGGATGGTTTAATAAAATGTCCTGTTGTTGGTGTATTGAAGGATTTTAATGACAGGTCTTTTCGCCAGACCCTGGCGCCCCTGCTCGTTGCCACAAACGCTACTATGTACCGCCAGGCTTCCATAAAGCTTTCAGCAGCAAATATTACAAGTTCAATGCAATCTGTTAAAAGAATATGGGAAAAAACATTTCCTGATTATGCTTATGAATACAGGTTTTTTGATGATAAGATTGAAAGTTTTTACAAACAGGAAAACCAATTGGCGCAATTGTATAAAATATTTTCCGCCATTGCCATATTGCTAAGCTGTCTCGGATTATATGGGTTAGCCTCGTTTATGGCAGTGCAAAGAGTAAAAGAAGTAGGCATACGCAAGGTGCTTGGCGCTACAGCGTCAAATATCGTTTATCTTTTTTCAAAGGAGTTTATCATACTTATTTCAATTGCGTTTATAATTGCATCGCCGGTTACATGGTATTTTATGCATCGATGGTTACAGGATTACGTTTATCGCATTAATATCAGTTGGTTGTTATTTGTGGCAGGCGGGTTTATTGCAATAATAATCGCTCTTGCAACAATAAGTGTGCAGGCTATAAAAGCAGCTGTTGCTAACCCGGTGAAGAGTTTGAGGACGGAGTAACCTCACCCCCGGCCCCTCTCCACTCCGTGGAGAGGGGTGCTTAAATTCAAGGCAGTTAGGAAAATGGTAAGAGATAAGATGGTTTCAGGTTACAGGTACACAAACCATAAACTACAAACCACAAACCAAAAATTTCAAATTTCAAATTTCAAATTTCAAATGCTCAAAAACTATCTTAAAACAGCATGGCGCAATCTGATGAAAAAGAAAGCTTTTTCTTTCATCAATATTTTAGGGCTTACAGTGGGCATAACTGTTTGCATGATGATTTTCCTCTTCATTATGAATGAATTCAGCTTTGATAATTTTCATAAAGACGGGACGCATATATACCGCGTGATGCGGGGATTTAAAAGAGACGGGAAATTATCAGATGTGGCTTACCTGTCAGGTCCGTATGCTCCGGCTTTACTGAATGATTTTAATGGACAGATACAAAAGACTGTTCGTGTTAATGAAAATGACAACCTCGTTACAATCGGGGAGCGTTCTTTTCATCAAAAAAAAGTATTTAATGCCGATACTAACTTTTTCACCTTCTTTTCATTTCCGCTGATTAAGGGCGATCCATCTACTGTTTTAAAAAATCCAAACAGTGTTGTATTAACTGAAACTACGGCAAAAAAATATTTTGGCGATGCTGGGCATGCTATGAATAAGGTAATTACAATTGATAAAACAATTCAGTTAAAAGTTACTGGTATTGCTAAAGATGCTCCTTCCAACTCTCATCTTAATTTTGAAATAGTTATGCCGCTTGAAAATTATAAAGACAGGAGCTGGATGACCACGTGGATAAACAATGCTTTGTATACTTATGTGCTACTTGCTCCCGGCGCCTCGGAAGCTGCCATAGAAAAACAGTTGCCGGCTTTTGTGGAAAAGTATATGGGTGCAGACATGAGAAAGTATGGCTTTAATTTTAACCTGTCGCTTACGCCGCTGAAAGATGTATATTTTGACAAAGATAGTTTTGATGGTATAAGACATGGTGATAAAACAGTGGTATATATATTCCTGTCTGTGGCATTGCTGATCCTGCTGGTGGCATGTATCAACTTTATGAATTTATCGACAGTAAGGGCCGCCGAACGATCAAAAGAAGTTGGTTTGCGTAAAGTGTTAGGTGCGCTGCGTTATAATCTTGTCTGGCAGTTTATTGGTGAGTCTGTATTTCTTACAACCATTTCCTGCATCTTATCAGTAGCATTGCTGTTGTTGATTATGCCGGTATATAATCAGTTGCTTGGCTATTCACTGACCATTTCGTGGAATACTTATCAGGTGTATGCTTTTTTACTGGGCATAATTGTAGTAGCCGGAGTGCTTGCAGGTTGTTATCCTGCCTTTGTGCTTTCTGCATTCACTCCTATACAGGCGCTTAAAGGGAAATTCAGGTTTGGAAAAGAAGGCGTTTCATTCAGGCATGCTTTGGTTGTTTTGCAATTTGGTATTTCTGTATTCCTGATTTTTGGTACGCTTATTATTACGAAGCAAATGAATTATATAAAGAACAAACAGTTGGGCTATAATAAAGAACAGACATTGATTGTGCGTATAGATAATGAGGATATTTATAAAAATATGGATGTATTCAAAAAGGGGCTTTTGAATACAAGTGGTATAGCGTCAGTGTCATTAATGTCTGGCGAACCTGGTGGTTTTTTTGATGGATATACTTTTGATGTAGAAGGGCATAGTGAAAGATGGAATGCAAACACCGAGTTTTCGGATTTTGACTTTGTAAAAACATTAGGATTGAAAATTATTGCCGGCAGGGATTTTTCTGCACAGTTTCCAACAGATACTACAAGCGCGGTATTGATCAACAAAACTGCTGCAACAAAATTAGGCTGGAGCCCGTCTGAGGCGATTGGGAAATGGATAAAGAATACGGTAAGGGATGATGAAAAGCGAAGGATTATAGGTGTAGTGGATGATTTTAATTTTAAATCGCTTAAACAAAATATTGACGCGCTTGTTATTTCGCCGGCTATGGACAGGCGGGTTATATTAGTGCGGTTAGCGCCCGGAGATATTCAATCAAAGATCGCTTCGGTTAAAAATGAATATACCAAAACAGTTACCGGTTATCCCTTTGAATATTCATTTCTTGATGAGCAGTTTAACGAAATGTACAGGAAAGATATTATGCAACAAAGAATACTGACCATCTTTGCTGTGCTTGCCATTTTTGTGGCATGCCTTGGTTTGTTTGGGCTCGCTTCGTTTACTGCTACCAGGCGCATGAAAGAAATTGGCGTTCGAAAAGTATTAGGCGCATCAGTAAACGGTATAACTATTTTACTGGCAAAAGATTTACTGAAGCCTGTATTAATAGCTACTATAATTACGCTGCCGGCGTGTTACTATGTTATGGATAAATGGCTGCAAAATTTTTCATATAAAACACCGCTCAGCTGGTGGATTTTTGCTTTGGCGGCATTGCTTACACTTTTAATTGCTTTGATAACAGTGAGTATAGAAACAATGAAAGCCGCGATTGCTAACCCGGTAAAAAGCCTTAGAACAGAATAAGTGGGTGATTAAAGATTGAATACTTGATAAGTTGGTGATACTTGTAACAGGGTTTTGTTCGCCTGCGGACGTTATTGTGTTCGTTTTCGTACATCTGGCAATACTGAAGCTTTAGTCGTTGCTGATTTTCAATTAGTTGAACTAATGGCATATGAGTTGAGCCTCTTTTACATTTCATGTCAGCATATTGGTCCAACTTATCAGGGCTGTGAGGCATTAAACATATATCTTACTCATGTTCAAAACATATTTAAAAACAGCGTTCAGAAATCTAAAAAAGCATAAAGGAAATTCTTTTGTGAATATCGCGGGGCTCATTGTTGGACTCGCCGCCTTTTTTTTGATATTTCTTGTGGTGCAGTATCAGCAAAGCTTTGATGATTTTCACCAGAACAAAGACCAGGTGTATCGTGTGGTTCGCATCGGCAGAAATGCTGAAAACAGGGAATACAGGACAGGTGTGCCTTTTCCTGTTACCCAGGCCTTACGCATTGATCTCCCCCAGTTAAAAAATGTTGCTGCAATTTTTGGAGATGGCAATGTCCAGGTAAGCACTACAAGCGAAGATGGCACTGCTATTAAAAAATTCAAGGAGAAAAACATATGTGCTGCTGATCCGCATTTCTTTGAAATGTTCAATTTTCCGATGGTTTCGGGAAATAAGCAAACAGCATTGCATAATGTAAATACAGTGCTCCTTACCAAAGATGTTGCAGCAAAATATTTCGGAGACTGGCATAACGCGATGGATAAAACATTGAAGTTATATGGAGAAGTGATGAAGGTAACAGGAGTGCTTGAAAATATACCTGATAATACGGATTTCCCTCTTGGTATTGTGGTTTCATATGCTACACTTATAAACGCGGGCAGTACTGCCGATTGGTCTGGCATATCAGATGACAATTATTGCTTTATTCAATTGGATAAAAATGCTTCGGTTGACCAGTTTAATAAATTGCTTGATGAGTTTACGGATAAGCATATCAAACCTGTAAACCCGGGATATTTTCTTTCGTTGCAACCCTTGAAGGAAATACATTATGATAAAAGGTATGGCAATTTTACCGGGCGTACATTTGGCAGGGACCTGGTGCTTGCGCTTAATATTATCGGAGCTTTTTTATTGATCATCGCCTGCATAAATTTTATCAATATCACAACAGCCAGGTCCGTAAATCGTGCACGGGAAGTTGGTGTCAGAAAAGTATTAGGAAGCAGCAGAAAGCAACTCATATTGCAGTTTCTTGGTGAAACCGGTATTACAACTCTTGTCGCGTTGATGGGGTCGTTGCTTGTGGTACTAGTATCCATTCCTTTTGTAAACGAATTGCTGGATATTCATTTAAATATTGCTTTTTTATTCACGCCCGGTTTTATGCTATATGTTTTTGCTGTGTTTTTTGCTGTTGCTTTTCTTTCCGGCATTTACCCGGCATTGATTTTGTCCGGTTTCAAATCCGTTAATGTTTTAAAGAGTTCAATCAACATAAATACCCGGGGTATTTCTTTGAGAAGAGCTTTGGTAGTTTTCCAGTTTGTAATGGCCCAGGCATTGATTATAGGTACCCTCGTTGTTGCATCACAGATGGATTATTTCCGGAATGCAGATATGGGTTTTAATAAGCAGGCAGTGATCAATGCAAGCTTTCCCGGCGATAGCCTCAGCGTTACAAAAATGGATGCTTTGAAAACTGAAATTGAAAAAATTAATGGCGTAAAGCAGGCAAGTCTCAGCATTTTTGCTCCTGCCGGCAGCGGTGGCTGGGCAACGAATTTAAATACTGCGGAAAACAACAAATCCAACCCCGGTATGGTTGTTCAGATGAAACCGGCCGATACTTCGTTCTTCGGTTTGTATGAATTAAAACTTGTCGCAGGCCGTATTTATTTTCCATCAGATACCATGCGCGAATTTGTTGTAAATGAAACAGCGGTGAGAAATATGGGTTTAACAAATCCGGATAAGGCTATCGGAAAAATGATAAAAGTGGCAGGGAGATCCGGACCGATTGTTGGAGTAGTAGAAGACTATCACACATTTTCCCTGCGCGATGCAATCAGCCCTACAGTAATGTCAACCATTAAAGATGCTTACCAGGTTGCTAATATAAAAATTGATATGCAAAAATCGCGGCAGGTTATTGCTGCTTTGCAAAAATTATGGAACAGCTTTTATCCCGACTATGTATTTGAATATGATTTTCTTGATCAGACATTAGCTTCCTATTATAAGCAGGAAAATGAAATGGCAACATTATATAAAATATTTTCAGGCATTGCCATTTTTATTTCCTGCCTGGGTTTATACGGATTAATTGCTTTCATAGCTGCTCAACGCAGAAAAGAAATAGGTATCCGGAAAGTATTGGGAGCCCCTGTGTACAATATTATTTTAATGTTATCAAAAGAATTTACCATGCTCATCATTATTGCATTTCTTATAGCAACGCCTTTAGCATGGTATTTTATGCAGGGCTGGTTACAGCAGTATACATACCGGATATCAATGGATGCTGGTTTTTTTGTTGTTACGATAATTTGCTCTTTAATTATAGCCTGGATAACTGTAGGGTATACAACCGTAAAGGCGGCTATTGCTAACCCTGTTAAATCACTCAGAACGGAATGAATTTGAAATAATCTCAAATTTAAAATTTCAAATCCCTAATATGTTTAAAAATCTTTTGCTCGTTGCATTACGAAATTTTAAAAGAGACAAGTGGTATAGTCTCCTGAATATTCTCGGGCTTACCATAGGCATCACTTTTGGATTATTCCTGATTTTTTATATTAAAGATGAATTGAGTTTCGACAGGTATCATGATAAGGCTGACCGTATATTCCGTATCAATTCTATTATTAAAGAAGCTGACAGGGATACCATGCGCTGGGCAATAGCGCCATTTCCAATGGGGCCGGCGCTGGCAAAAGATTATCCTGAAGTTGAAGAAGCCGTTCGGTTTGTGCGGAGCGGAAGAACAATGTTTAAAAATGGCGGATTGAGATTATACGAAGACAAAGTTTTTTTTGCAGACAGCAATGTATTCCGTGTGTTTACCTGCCCGTTTATTGAAGGCGACCCGAAAACCGCATTGATAGAACCCAATACCCTTGTTCTTTCGGAATCATCTGCTATTAAGTTTTTTGGAGCGAATAAAAGCTATCTGGGTAAAACGCTTGAAAACGTTAACGGTAAAATATATAAGGTAACAGGAGTGATGAAAGATGTTCCAAAGAACTCCCATTTGATTTTTAATATACTGGTTTCGAGAAACACGCTGCCGGCAGACTTTGCCAGTAACTGGGGGAATTTTGATTTTTATACCTATGTGTTATTAAAGCCGGGAACCACGGCTGCAGCTTTTGATAATAAGATGAAGCCGGTGTATGATAAATACCTTGCTCCGATTTTTGCACAGTTTAATATTAAAATATATTTCGAAGCACAGCCCCTTACTTCAATTCATCTTCATTCAACTACTCCTAATGAGCCTGAAGAAACAGGCAGTATGTCATATATTTATATCTTTTCCGCAGTAGCCTTTTTTATGCTGCTGATCGCCTGCATTAATTATATGAATCTTACTACGGCGAGGTCTGCAAGAAGAGCAAAAGAGATAGGTATAAGAAAAGTTACCGGTTCAACTAAAGTACAACTGGTACTACAATTCCTGGTCGAGTCAACAGTTACTGCTTTTATCGCCTTGCTGATGAGTGTAGGTTTGATCGCCTTGTTCCTTCCCATGTTCAATACATTAGCAGGAAAATTTATTTCTTTCGGCACATTATTCAAACCGGATACTATACTTATTCTCCTGGCTGTAGTAGTTTTTGTTGGAATAGTGGGTGGCAGTTACCCTGCATTTTATTTATCAAAGTTTAACCCGGTTAATGTATTAAAAGGAAGCCTTGCTAAAGGCTCAAGCAACGTTAACCTGAGGAGAGCCCTGGTGGTGATACAATTTTCCATATCCATGATCATGCTCATTTGTACCTGGGTGGTATATGGGCAACTCAAATATTTAAGAAATAAAGACCTCGGTTTTGATAAAGCCCGGGTGCTGACTGCTTCGGCAGTAACGGACAGGGATATACAAAGCGCTATTCTCTCCTTCAAAAATGAAATGCGTAATAACCCGCAGGTGCTTTCTGTAAGTTCTGCCAGCTCTGTGCCAGGACAGGGTAATAGTTTTAATTTATTTTCTATTCAAACAAAAGATGGATATGTAGATAAAGGAGTAGACGTATATGCCATTGATGAAGATTATATAAAAACGCTTGGCATTAAATTGGCAAAAGGCAGGAATTTTTCCGGGCTTTCAGATACACTGCGCGGCATGCTTGTGAATGAGAAAATGGTACAGGAATTCGGCTGGGGCGATAATCCTCTCGGTAAAAGGGTAAAATTTCCGGGAGATACTTCAGGTAACTATTTTGAAGTAGTAGGAGTGGTGAAGGATTTCAATCAAAAATCATTATACAACGCCATTACTCCATTGATCTTATTATACAGGCCTAATACTAATCTTATCCAGTTAAAATTAAACGCTTCGAATATTCCTGCTGCCATCACAGGTATAGAAAGCACATGGAAAAAGATATTTCCTGACATTCCTTTTCAGTATACATTCCTCGACCAGGATTTTGATTCACAATATGCGGCAGATCAAAAGCGGGGGAAAATATTTACAACCTTTTCGATCCTCACTATTATGATTACCTGTCTTGGGCTTTTAGGGCTAATAGCGTTTACAACAGAACAAAGGCAAAAAGAAATCAGCATACGTAAAGTGATGGGTGCAAATCTTGGCCAGATCATTCCATTGATCACGAAAAATTTTGTAGCGCTTGTCGGCATATCGTGTATTGTTGCTTTCCCGGTTGCAGGTTATTTTATGTCGAAATGGCTGGGGATATTTCCATACAATACGGGGTTGAGTATAATGCCTTTTATATTATCAGCACTTGTTGTATTGTCAATTACCATGCTTACAGTTATTTTTCATACGATAAAAGCGGCGGTGGCAAACCCGGTGAAGAGTTTGAGAGCGGAATGAGGAAGTGAATAATGAATAGGCAATGGTGGATATGTGAGATATGAAACGTGAGAGAATGACTGTTGATAGCCGGTAGCTAAATCAGATCTCAAATGATAAAAAATTATTTCAAAATCGCCTGGCGAAATTTAAGCAAGAGCAAAGGATACAGCGCTATTAATATTGGCGGACTGGCAGTTGGAATGGCCGTAGCTATGCTCATTGGTTTGTGGGTAAATGATGAGCTGTCTTATGATAAGTATCATGAAAACTATGATCGTATCGCACAGGTAATGCAGCATGCCAGCTTTAATGGTGATATGAGTACTCAATCCGCTAACCCTGCTGCAATGGGACCGGAGATAAGAGCTAAATATGGCAGCGATTTTAAGTATGTGGTACAGGCATCCTGGGTTGGTGGTCACCTGCTTTCGGCAGGTAAAAAAGTTTTTAATAAAACAGGTATTTTTTTTGAACCTGATGCGCCGGAAATGCTTACGTTGAAAATGCTGAAAGGAACAAGACAGGCATTGAAAGATCCCTATGCTATCATGCTTTCTCAATCAACCGCAGAGGCAATTTTCGGCAAAGAAGATCCGATAAACAAACCTATTAAACTCGACAGGAATTATGATGTTAAGGTAACAGGGGTATATGAAGATCTGCCAGATAATACTACTTTTCATAATATACAAATTATGATGCCCTGGGAATTATGGCTTATTCAAAATCCGTGGGTAAAAAGAATGAATGATCCATGGGATAGTAATTTTTCCCAAACCTTTGCACAGATCGCTGATAATGCAGATATGCAAAAGGTTTCAGCGAAAATCAAAAACACAAAATTGGATAATGTAGGCCCCGAAGAAAAACGATATAAATGGGAAGTATTTCTTCAACCCATGAGTAAGTGGAAACTTTACAGCGAATTTAAAAACGGGGTAAACACCGGTGGCAATATCCGGTATGTTTGGTTGTTTGGTATTACCGGCATTTTTGTGCTGGTGCTTGCCTGTATAAATTTTATGAACCTAAGTACGGCACGAAGTGAAAAAAGGGCAAAAGAAGTTGGTATACGTAAAGCTATCGGGTCTTTGAGATGGCAGATCATCAAACAATTTTTTACAGAATCTTATGTAGTGGTATGCATAGCTTTTGCATTGGCTTTAGGACTGGTAACATTACTGCTGCCATTATTTAATGATATAGCCGGTAAAAAAATGATTATGCCATGGGGTAATGAAATGTTTTGGCTCGCAGGTATCATATTTATTGTTATAACAGGTTTATTATCCGGCAGCTATCCGGCACTCTACCTTTCTTCATTTCAGCCGTTGAAAGTTTTAAAAGGCACATTCAAAGCCGGTAAAGGTGCTGCCATTCCAAGAAGAATATTGGTAGTTATGCAGTTTACGGTATCGGTAATGCTCATTATAGGAACTATCATTGTGTACGAACAGATTCAGTATGCTAAAAACAGACCGATCGGTTATACGCGTAACGGCCTGATCAATATAGGGCTTGAAGAAGAAACAAGGCAGCATCTTGATGTGCTGAGATCAGCATTAAAAAATGCAGGAGCTATTGAAGAGATGGCAGCATCCAACAGTCCGCTTACCGGCGTTTGGAACACAAACGGCGGCTTTGACTGGGAGGGTAAGGATCCGAATCTTGCAGTTGATTTTCCAAATAATAATGTGTCATTCGATTTTGGTAAAACAGTTAAATGGAAAATTAAGGAAGGTCGGGATTTTTCGAGAGATTATGCAACAGATTCTGCAGCATTTGTTATTAATGAATCTGCTGCAAAGTTTCTCGGGTTTCAAAACCCGGTAGGTAAAATGCTAAAGTGGAATGGTACGCCTTTTACCATAATCGGTATTGTAAAAGATATAATGCAGGAGTCGCCATTTTACCCGGTACGTCCAACGCTATATCATGTAGGCAGGCTTAATAATATGAATCATCTTATCATGCGCTTAAATCCGCAGAAGAATGCTGCCGGCTCATTGAGGTTAATTGAACAGGAGTTAAAAAAGTATGCGGCGGATGTACCATTCGAGTATAAGTTTGTGGATGAAGATTTCGGATCTAAGTTCAGTGCTGAAGAGCGAATAGGAAAGCTGTCTTCATATTTTGCGATACTTGCTATTTTCATTTCCTGCCTGGGCTTATTTGGAATGGCAAGTTTTGTTGCAGAGCAAAGAACAAAAGAAATAGGTGTAAGAAAAGTATTAGGTGCAAGTGTAATAAATCTGTGGCGTTTGCTGTCAACAGAGTTTGTGCTGCTGGTTGCTTTTTCATGTTTGATTGCAACACCCATTGCCTATTACTATCTTAATCAATGGCTTGGTAACTATGATTACAGGGTAGACATAAGCTGGAAAGTATTTGTTATAGCATCACTGATCGCATTGGTCATTACATTGCTTACGGTAAGTTTCCAGGCAATAAAAGCTGCGTTGGCAAACCCGGTGAAGAGTTTGAGGATGGAATAACCTCACCCCAGCCCCTCTCCACGGAGTGGAGAGGGGAGCCTAAACACAAGACGGTTAGGGAAATGGTAAGAGGGGGCGTTGGGAGGATAAGGAGGAAGTAAGTAGTGAGAATTTTATTAACGCTGACAGCTCATAGCCCAAAGCTGATAGCTGATAGCTGATTGCAGATCGCACACAGCCATTTCAAATTTTAAATATCAAATTTTAAATGCTAAAAAATTATTTCAAAATCGCATGGCGTAATCTCCTGAAGAATAAAAAATCATCTTTGATCAATATCAGCGGGCTTGCTATTGGTATGGCTGTGGCTATACTTATTGGTTTGTGGATATGGGATGAACTTACCTTTGATAAGTATCATACCAATTACGATCGTGTGGCGCAGGTAATGCAACACCAAACATGGAACGGAACTACGCATACAGGACAGGCGCTTCCTTTTCCTTTGGGAGAAGAATTGCGGAATAGCTATGGGGATAATTTCAAATATCTCGCTATGGCTTCGTGGGAAGGTGATCACATGCTGAGTAAAGACAATAAGCATTTATATAAGAATGGTATTTATATTGATAAGGATGGCCCGCGTATGCTTTCTTTACAAATGACAAAAGGCTCTGCTGACGGACTTGCCAATCCCAATAGTATTTTGCTTTCAGAAAGTACAGCCAAAGCTTTTTTCGGTAATGCTGATCCTATGGATCAGCCAATGAAAATTGATAACAAGCTGAACGTAAAAGTTACAGGTGTTTTTAAAGATCTTCCCTACAGCACTACATTCAGGGAGCTGAAATTTATTGCTCCCTGGGATTTGTATAAAACTTCTGAAGGCTGGCTTACACAGGCGGCTACACAATGGGGCAACAATTCCTTCCAGGCTTTTGCGCAGATAAATGATAATACAGATTTTGCTTCGGTAAACCGCAGCATTGAAAAAGCCAAGCTGAATAAAGTAGATGAAGATGAAAAGAGGTTTAAGGCAGCTATTTTCCTGCACCCTATGAAAGACTGGCATTTGCGCTCCTCGTGGAAAGAAGGTAAACAAGCAGGAGGCCAAATAGAATATGTATGGATGTTTGCAGTAATTGGCGTGTTTGTATTATTACTGGCTTGTATCAATTTTATGAACCTGAGCACGGCACGTTCAGAAAAAAGGGCAAAAGAGGTTGGTATACGTAAGACAGTTGGCTCCGTTCGTGAGCAACTCATAGGCCAGTTCCTTTGTGAATCAATACTGGTTGCTTTTATTGCATTCGCTTTTTCCGTTCTATTTACACAACTCGTATTGCCCTGGTTTAACCAGGTTGCAGGTAAGCAAATACATATACTGTGGGGAAATGGATGGTTCTGGCTTGCAGGCCTGGGTTTTACGATTATTACCGGGTTAGTTGCCGGCAGTTATCCTGCTTTCTATCTTTCTTCTTTTAAGCCGGTTAAGGTACTGAAAGGAACGTTTAAGGCAGGAAGGTTTGCCGCATTGCCGAGAAAAGTGTTGGTGGTAACTCAATTTGCCGTATCAGTTGCGCTCATCATTTGCACCATAATAGTATATCAACAAATACAACATACCAAGAATCGCCCGGTTGGATACGACAGGAATAACCTTGTAATGATTTATATGCAGACTCCTGATTTTTACGGCAGGTATGATGTGCTGCGCTCGGAATTAAAAAAGCAAAATGCTATTGTGGAAATGTCGGAATCATCAAGCCCGGTTACTAATGTGTGGAGCAATAGCGGTGGCTTTAACTGGGAAGGTAAAGATCCGGATTTAGATACTGATTTCGCTACGTTTTGGGTTACCGCTGAATATGGAAAAACAGTAGGTTTTGAAATTAAAGAAGGTCGTGATTTTTCCCGCGACTTTAGAGGCGATAGCGCTTCGCTATTAATAAATGAAGCTGCTGTAAAATTCATGAATATAAAAAATCCCATTGGTAAAATAATACGTTGGGGCGATGATTCTACTGCAACCCGGTATACTATTGTCGGCATTGTAAAAGATATGGTGATGGCTTCTCCCTATCAACCGGTAAAACAGGCTGTGTATCTTTTAACGAATGATAATGTTAATGTGATCAACCTGAAGTTAAATCCTCAGAAAAGCACATCTGAATCATTAGCCATAATAGAGAAGGTATTTAAGCAACTCATTCCCGCGGCGCCGTTTGATTACCAGTTTGCCGACCAGGAATATGCGAAGAAGTTTTCTGCTGAAGTTCGGGTGGGCAAACTGGCAGGGTTCTTCACAATACTGGCTATTATTATCAGTTGCCTGGGCTTGTTTGGTTTAGCATCTTTTGTTGCCGAGCAGCGCACCAAAGAAATAGGTATCCGCAAAATTGTTGGCGCTTCTGTATTTAATTTATGGACACTATTGTCAAAGGACTTTGTGATACTGGTTTCAATATCCTGCATGATCGCCATTCCGCTTGCCTGGTATTATTTATATGGGTGGTTACAGCATTATGATTATCGTGTTGGAATATCCTGGTGGGTATTTGTTGCCGCAGTATCCGGTGCAATTGGCATTACATTATTAACGGTAAGCTTCCAGGCAATAAAGGCGGCGGTGACAAATCCTGTGAAGAGTTTGAGGACAGAGTAATCAATTTGAAAATGAAGCTATTGAAAATTTGAAATGTAAAATCAGATACCAGGCATGATAAAGAATTATTTCAAAACCGCATTTAGAAATCTTGCACGGAACAAGATTTATTCATTTATCAACATTGCAGGTTTAAGTCTTGGTTTGGTTTGCACCATGTTGATAATGCTGTATGTAAAAGATGAAGTAAGCTTTGACCGGTTTCATAAAAACGTAAGCAATATTTATCGCATTGTATCGCAGCGAAAAGAAAATAAAATCCCTGTCACAGGCATTTTGCAGGGTCCCCGTTTCACACAAAACGTTCCGGGCATCAAATCTTTTGTACGTGTAGAGAGCCGCTATGAAGATATAAAAAGCGGAACAGAAGTTGAGTCGCAAAATTTGTTACGTGTAGATGCTGATTTTTTTTCAGTCTTTACTTTTCCCTTACTATCGGGTGATGCTAAAACATGCCTGGCAGAACCGCATGCCATTGTATTAAGCGAAGATGCAGCAAAAAGGCAATTCGGCACAAGCGATGCCGTTGGTAAAATAGTAATGATAAAAGAAGACAGCACATTTGTTCCTTACGAGGTAACGGCTGTTGCAAAACGTTGCCCGCAAAATTCTTCCATACGGTTTGACATACTCCTGCCTTTTAAAGTATCTGAGGCAGATGCAAAAGACACGCATAACTGGTTCAACTCTTTCTTAAATACATTTGTAGTACTGAACGAAAAAGTAAATCTGCAAACTGTAGAAAAGCAAATGCAAAATTTTTACATAGCGGATGCAAAGGGCACTTTTGAAGAAATGTTGAAAATTGATGGAGGAGATCCAAACGCCTTTTCTATGGGTACCTATTTTTTACAGCCTTATGCTGATATGCATTTGAGCAACGATCTTCCTGCCGGCAATGGACTAACCAATGCAAGTAACCCTGTTTATTCATATATCCTTTCCGGCATTGCGTTATTTGTGTTATTGATTGCGTGTATCAATTTTGTAAACCTTACCGTTGCTCGTTCCGTTAAAAGAGCCAAAGAAGTGGGAATTCGAAAAGTGATTGGAGGCGACAGGAAGCAGATTGTCATGCAGTTTCTCGGAGAATCTTTTTTCTTGTGTACTATTGCTTTTATACTGGCAATTGTATTAGCTGAGCTGTTGCTTCCTTTGTTTAATGACCTTTCCAATAAGGTCTTATCGATTTCTCATTTGCTGGATACAAAACTGGTAGCGGGTTATATTGCCTTGTATCTTGTTACAGGTTTGCTCGCAGGTTTTTACCCTGCGCTGGTTTTGTCAGGATATAATCCTGTGCAAACATTATATGGCCGTTTTCAGATTGCAGGGAAAAATTATCTGCAAAAAACATTAGTGGTATTGCAGTTTACACTGGCGTCATTTTTAATCATTGCAACATTTATCATCTATGCACAGTTTAATTTTTTAACCAAAACAGATTTGGGATATGATGATAACAATCTTGTTACAGTAAATAAGGACAGGCTGAAAAATACTGATGCTGCTGTTTTTAAAAATGAATTGCTCAGGAACCCTGACATTGTTGGTGTAAGTGTAAAGAATGCCGGTGAATGGCACACCGGTACAAAAAATGCTGCTGGCTCTACCGTGTATTTTGTCAATGAGACCATTGACGAAAATTATCTGCCATTGTTAAAGATACCATTGATAGCAGGAAGGAATTTTTCCACAGCATTTCCCGCTGATGCTACGCAATCTGTTATTGTAAATGAAAGTTTTGTAAAAGCGGCAAACTGGAAAAACCCGGTTGGCGAAACGGTAAGCATTTTGGGAAGCAGTAATGAAACATATCGTGTAATAGGTGTTGTAAAAGATTATCACTTTGCATCATTAACCCGGAAAATAACGCCGCAATTGTTTTCCATGAGAGGTTTATATGGAATTTATTACATCAGGATAAAGCCCAATACTGCAGCTGCCAGTTTAAATTGGATACGAAAAACATATCAGCAATTTTATCCTATGACGCCTTATTCATACAGGTTTAAGAATGATGAAAACAGGAATCAGTATACCGAAGTTGAAAAATGGAAACAGATTATTTTGTTCGGGGCCATACTTACCATATTTATTTCATGCATCGGGCTGTTTGGATTATCCGTTTTATCAGCAGAAAAACGAACCAAAGAAATCGGGATACGCAAAGTGCTTGGCGCATCTGTACAACATATTGCCACAACACTTTCGGCAGATTTTATAAAATTAGTAGTCATAGCTTTAATCATTGCATCCCCGCTGGCATATATTGCTGCGAATAAATGGTTACAACATTTTCCTTACCGTATTGCTGTTAATGCATGGATGTTTACAGGCACAGCTTTGCTGGTTGTTTTTGTTGCATTGTTTACTATAAGTTTCCAGGCAATAAAGGCAGCGTTGGCAAACCCGGTGAAGAGTTTGAGGGCGGAATAAAAATCGTCTGAACCATGATTAATCTGATTTTAGGATTACCATAATTCAGAAAAAATAAACCATTTAATCAAGTAAATCACGGTTCAGACAATGATCAACATTTTTTTCAAAACGACCTTTCGCAACCTGTGGCGAAACAAAGGTTACAGCTTTCTCAACATTTTCGGACTGGCAATTGGCATTGCCTGCGCGGGGTTAATTTTCTTATGGGTGGAAAATGAAATAAACTGGGACAATAACAATGAAAAGAAAAATCAATTATACCAGTTAAAAGTTAACTTGGCTTCGGACGGGAACAATTTTACAATGGGCTCCACTCCAAGGCCGATGGGAAAAGCCATGCAGGCGGAAATTTCCGGCGTTGCAAATACGGCAAGGCTTTCAGATAGTGACCAACGCCTTCTTTTTAATGTTGGTGATAACGCTTTATACGCCACAGGGCGTTTTGCCGACCCTTCCATATTTGATATGTTTTCCTTTGATTTTATACAGGGAAATTCTAAAAACCCGCTTCCGCAATTGTATTCATTGGTGCTTACGGAAAGCGCTGCAGAGAAATTTTTTGGAACGGCAACAAATGTTATCGGAAAAACAATCCGTGTGGATAACAAGCAGGATTATGTTGTTAGCGGCGTTGTAAAAGATTTGCCACATAATTCAACCCTGCAATTTGAATGGCTTGCACCTTATGGAATTACGACTGTTGCGCAAGGCCCTTCCAATAGCGACGCCTTCAAATGGGATAGCTACGGGCCATTTACTTATGTAGAATTAAATAAGAATGCTAACCTTAATGCTATCAATGCACAATTAAAAGATTTTATTCATCGTAAATCCGCCGGCGAAAAAAATACGACCTTTTTATACCCGATGTCCCAGTGGCATTTATATAATGAGTTTGCAAACGGTAAGCCAACAGGTGGCGGCGCTATCACGCAGGTGCGTCTGCTTGCTGCAATTGCATGGATTATTATTTTAATTGCCTGCATCAACTTCATGAACCTTGCCACGGCCAACAGCACAAAACGGGCAAAAGAAATCGGTGTACGGAAAGTGCTGGGTTCTGTAAAGAGAAACCTTGTTTTTCAATTCATCGGCGAAGCAATTTTTATGTCCGTTATTGCGGCGGTGATTGCGGTTATCGTTATAGCATTATCACTGCCTGCATTCAACATCCTTATGGAAAAACGGCTTTCGTTGCATTTGGAAAACCCTGTTCATCTAACCGGTTTGTTGGCTATTACTGTTATTTGTGGTTTAATTGCCGGTAGTTATCCATCCATTTATTTGTCGTCACTCAACCCTGTAAGTATATTAAAAGGATTAAAATCAAAACCGGGGGCCGTGGCTTTAGTCAGAAAAGGACTTGTTGTTGTTCAGTTTACGGTATCAGTTGTATTTATCATCAGCACAATAATCATCTACATGCAAATTCAGCATGTTAAAAACCGGGCGCTTGGATTCAACAAAAACAATTTGCTGGAGGTAGCTTTACAACATAATATGTCTGGGCAGCTTTCGCTCCTCAAAGAGAATTTATTGCATACCGGGTTTGTAGAAAATGTAACGATAGCTGATCATAAGATCATTAATGGTGGTAATACTGACGCCCGGTTTAATTGGAAGGGTAAACCGGAAAATAGCAGCATCCCCATCGCTTTTCGTCATATTGGTAACAATTTTATGTCTGTAACAGGAATAAAAATCGTAGAAGGAAGAGATTTTGATAAAAATTCAAACGGGGATAATTCGAATGTTATAATTACAAGATCATTTGCTGATTTGCTGGGAAATGAAAGCGCCGTGGGAAAAATTATCCAGTCCCCGAGAGGGCAAAAACAAGGCGAGTATAAAAATGTAACGGTTATAGGCGTTGCGGATGACCATGTATATGGTAACATGTATGACCGGCCCGGGCCAATGATCTTTTTCAATGAGCCTGTGGACTATGGAAATTTATTGTATCTGCTGTTAAAGCCCACTGATGATCTGTCGCAAGCTTTGCAAAGCATAGAATCTGTAATGAAAAAAAATAATCCCGCTTATCCGTTTGAATACAAATTCGTTGATGATCAATTCAATGAAAAATTCAAAACCGAAACCCTGATGAGCAAATTATCAACCCTGTTTGCAGCGTTGGCGATTATTATTTCCTGCCTGGGGTTATTTGGATTAGCGGCTTATACGGCAGAACGAAGGGTAAAAGAAATTGGTATAAGAAAAGTATTGGGCGCAAGCGTTACAGGCATTGCCGGTTTACTATCAAAAGATTTTTTACAATTGGTAGCCCTGTCCTGTCTTGTTGCGTTTCCGGTAGCATGGTGGATGATGCTAAACTGGTTGCAAAACTACCAGTACCGGATACATATTGAGTGGTGGGTATTTGCCGCCACAGGAATGCTTTCCATGCTTATTGCCTTGTTGACGGTGAGTTTCCAGGCAATAAAAGCGGCGATGGTGAACCCTGTGAAATCATTGCGAACGGAATGACCTCACAAGCCCACGAAGCGGAGTACCTGAGTTCAAAGCAGGCTGGTGAAATGCAATGGGATGAGTTTGTGAATATTGGCAAATGTGGAAGTGTGTGAATGATTGAACCACAAAGTCACGAAGACACAAAGTTTCACAAAGAATACCGCATTTGAAAGCCGGAGGATGTGGAGCGTCAAGCCCCAAATTTTCCTTATCTTCAGAACTCACGATCACCATTAAACGATAAGCTCATGACCTCTCAAAACCGCAGAAATTTTATTAAAAGCAGCAGTATGGCTGCGTTAGGGTTGACTGTAATTCCATCTTCATTAAAAGCCTTTGCGCCGAGTGATAAATTAAGAATAGCCCATATAGGATTAGGTGGAATGGGTAATAACCATATGAAATGGTTTGCCGGTATTCCTGAAGTAGATATAGTGGCACTATGTGATGTAGATGAAATTCATTTAAATGAGACAAAAAATAAACTGAAAGAGCTTCGTCCTGATGGACCGAAGGTTAAAACCTATGAGGATTTCAGGCGCATACTCGATCGCAAAGATATTGATGCCATTACCTGTGCAACGCCTGATCATTGGCATGCAACCATAGCTACGCTTTCTTTTCAGGCTGGTAAAGATGTGTATGGAGAGAAGCCGCTTTCGTATGATGCGGGCGAAGGAAAGATTATGCTGGAAAACATGAATAAGTATAATCGTATTTTCCAGATGGGTAACCAGATTCATGCCACTGATAATTATCATCGCGTGGTGGAGCTCGTAAAATCCGGTAAAATTGGTAAAGTGCATACCGTTCGTTTATGGAAAACGGGTGTGCCGCCAGAATTGAAGAATACAGAAATTGCTCCTGTGCCGTCAACACTTAATTGGGATATGTGGCTTGGCCCTGCTCCGTACACAGAATATATCCCTGCAAAATGCCATTTTACCTATCGTTATTTTCTTGATTATTCAGGTGGTGTATTTGCTGACTTCTGGTGTCATATTGCTGATATAGTATTCTGGAGCCTGCAACCTAAGGGATTAAAACGAATTGATGCAAGAGGAGAGAAGGCAGATGGTATTGCGGATGTACCTAAGTGGCTGGACATAGATTATGAATTTGATGATCTTAAAATATTATGGACAAGCAAGCCACCTGATGTGCCCGGTGCGGCAGAAAAAGGTATCGGCGCGTATTTTGAAGGAGATAAAGGGACATTGATGTGTGATTATGGTTCAAGAACTATCGTATTAGATGGCGAAACCTTAACGGATATAGATTATGTTCCAAAATCAATCAAACGATCTCCCGGTCATCAGCAGAATTTTGTTGATGCCGTAAAAGCAAGAACACAGCCTGAATCAAATCTTGCCTATGCAAGAGAAATGACATTGCCTATGCATGCCGGACTTATTTCCTACCGCTTAAAACGCCCGTTGCAATGGGATGCCGCTGCTGAACAATTTATCAACGATGCAGAAGCAAACGCGCTGCTGCACAGAGAGGCGAGAGAGAAGTGGAGGTTAATTTGAGAATTAATTAATTTGAAAATTTGAAAATGATTGTACAAAACGATTTTTCTTATCTTACTTTTCACGTTTGAAGCAGCACTATACGCATTTTCAAATTTTCAAATTGCCAAATTTTCAAATTATCACTGTCCGCTTTCGTACACCCTGCGTCCGGTTTCGCACACACCATTACATGATAAGCTTGTAAAAAGCTGGTTTTCATTTGTTTGAATGCTGGCATACCGGTTGTTTCCATCAACAGTGATTATACACTACCGGAAATTTAAGCCGTATGTTTAAAAACTATCTCACCATTGCTTTAAGAAATATCAGGCGCAGTAAAATTTATTCCTTCATCAATATTTTTGGTTTAAGCCTTGGGCTGGCTTGTGCCATGCTCATTATACTTTATGTAAAAGATGAAGTGAGTTATGACAGGTTTCACAAAAATGGTGATCATATTTACAGGATAGTATCAAAGAACAATAAAAGAGGTGAAGAACGTAAAAGCAGTAGTACCGGTTATCTGCAAGGCCCAAGGTTTGCGGCTAATGTTCCGGGCATAGCATCCTTTGTTCGTATACAAAGCGGGCGGCAGGATATAAAAAAAGGCACCGATATACAAGGCCACGACCTGTTATTTGTGGATTCGTCTTTTTTTACTGTTTTCAGCTTTCCGTTATTGCAGGGAGATGCTAAAACTTGCCTTAAAGATCCCCAATCAATCGTATTATCCGAAGATGAAGCCATAAAGCAATTTGGGACTACAGATGCTATTGGAAAAATGATAATGCTGAAAGCTGATTCTGTTTTTTCTCCGCATCGTGTTTCGGCTGTTGCAAAACGTGTTCCCCAAAATTCTTCTATTCAGTTTAATATCCTGCTTCCTTTCAGGGAGTCTGAAGCAGATGCACATAATGATGATAATTGGTACAGCTTTTTTCTAAATACGTTTGTAGTGGTTAATCCTGAAAGTAATGTATCAACGATTAACAGTAATATGCAGAAGTTTTATGTAGCCAACGCAGGTAAAACTTTCAAGGCAATGGTAGAGAAATATGGAATAGGAGAGGATGCTTCAATGGGTACGTATTATTTACAGCCTTATACAGATATGCACATGAACACCGAATTGCCTGCGCAAAACGGGTTAACCAATGCAAGTAACCCGATGTATTCATATATATTATCGGGTATTGCTTTATTTGTTTTGTTGATTGCCTGTATAAATTTTATAAACCTTACTGTTGCACGCTCGGTAAAACGTGCTAAAGAAATAGGTATCCGTAAAGTTGTTGGCGGCGACAGGAGGCAGTTAATATACCAGTTCCTCGGAGAATCATTTGTACTTTGTTTTATCGCCTTTTCGCTTGCAATAATATTGGTGTGGGCGATACTTCCCTTATTCAATGATCTTGCTAACAAAGCATTGAGTTTTTCCTATTTGTTTGATGCTGAACTAATCGGCGGATACATTTTGCTTTTTATTTTAACGGGATTGCTTTCCGGGTTCTATCCTGCGCTGATCTTATCGGGTTATAATCCTGTAGAAACTTTATACAGCAGGTTCAATTTAAAGGGCAAAAACTATTTGCAGAAATCACTGGTGGTTTTACAGTTTTCACTCGCTTCTTTTTTAATCATTGCCACATTTACCATTTATGCGCAGTTCAATTACCTTACACATAAAGATCTTGGATATGATGATCATAACGTGATTGAATTGTATAAAGACCAGATAAAGCACGATGAAGGGGCTTTATTTAAAGCTGAGTTGCTGAAGAATCCGGATGTGCTTGAAGTAGCATTGAAAAATTCCGGAGGATGGATGACAGGAGCAAAAACAGCCAACGATTCCAGTATGCAGTTTGATTATGAAACAGTAGATGAAGCCTATATACCATTAATGAAAATTCCTGTTGTAAAAGGAAGAAATTTTTCGAAAGACTATCCGGGTGATGCGGCGCATTCCATATTAGTGAACGAATCGTTTGTACAAAAGGCAGGGTGGAAGGAGCCGATAGGAGAGACGGTTAATTTCTTTTATAATAACAATGAAATCTATACGGTAATCGGCGTGGTAAAAGATTATCATAATAAAGCATTGAATCAAAAGATCGGGCCGCAGATGTTTACAATGAAGAAAGATAATGAGTATGGATTATATGATATCAGGGTAAAGCCCGGAACTGAAACACAGTCGCTCAATTATATTCAAAAAGCTTTCAGGCAATTTTATCCCATGAACCCATACAGTTATGTATTTAAAGATCAGCAGAAGCTAAAAGAGTATGAAAGAGAAGCAAAATGGAAGCAGATTATTTTATTTGGCGCTATACTCACCATTTTTATTTCCTGCATCGGGTTATTTGGATTGTCTGTACTTTCTGCTGAAAAACGTACAAAGGAAATAGGTATACGCAAAGTATTGGGCGCTTCGGTTAACGGACTGGTTACTATTCTTTCAAAAGATTTTTTAAAGCTGGTGCTTATTGCACTGGTGGTAGCCATTCCCGCTGCATGGATGGCATCAGACAAATGGCTGCAAAATTATCCTTACCGCATCACACTAAGCTGGTGGTTATTTGCTGTGGCGGCTTTGCTGGTGATAATGATTGCACTATTAACAGTGAGCTTCCAGGCTGTCAAAGCAGCAATAGCTAACCCGGTTACATCATTACGCAGCGAATAATGTAATCATACCGGGCTCTTTATGTATATCGTAAGAAAGTGTAAGAACGAAATAATCCGAGAACCGGAAGAATATTTCAAAACTTATTTTCCTGAACAGGTGGATATAAATAACCGATATGAAGACCGGGTATGGATGTTGTTAGCAAAAAAGCTATCAAACGAAGTAAGTGACCAGGAATCAGATGAACTTGATCAGCTATTGAAGTATTCTCCTGAAATGGCATGCACCTGTGAGTTGATTACCCTGTACTGGAATTGTTCAGCAGAAGAAGAAAGGAGCGGGGAAACTACATTTTTTGGTAGGCCCGGAAAATTTGAAGAACAATAAATTGCTATGCTGTGAAAACTTATAATAAAACCAATCGTTAATTAAAACTTTATACCACCTATGTTCAGGAACTATCTGAAAATAGCATTCAGAAATCTTTGGAAAAACAAGGTGTTTTCTGCTATTAATATTACAGGACTTGCGGTAGGCATGGCTGCCTGCCTTGTGATATTGGTATTTGTTCTGTATGAAAAAAATTTTGATGGCTTACATAAAAAGAATATTTACAGGCTTAACGAAGTGCAGAAATTTGAGGGGATGGTAGCGCCCCAGAACGTAGCACTGTCTATGTTTCCTATGGGTCCTACATTGAAAAGCGAATTTCCTGAAATTGAAAATTTTACACGCGTAAGAAAAGCAGGGAAATACGACCTCAGTTATGGTGATCAGAAATTATATTTAAAAGAGACTTTCTTTGTAGATTCTACCTTTCTTCAAATATTTGATTTCCCTTTAGCCGAAGGAATAAGCAATACGGTATTACTGGAACCCAATAGCGCGGTTCTTACAAGGGAAACAGCACAAAAGCTATTTGGTAACCAGGATCCGGTTGGCAAAACAATTGTACATTATACCGGTGACACCATAAGTTTTAAAGTAACCGGTGTTATTGAAAATATTCCTCAAAACAGTCACCTGCAGTTTGATGCTTTATTTTCATTCAGTACTATCATAAGACCTCAGCATATGCAAAATTGGGGTAGTAACTGGCTGGTTACCTATCTGCAGTTGATACCCGGCGCTGATGCAAAACGGATGGAACAAAAATTTCCGGCATACCTTAAAAAGCACATGGCTGAAAATGATAACTGGAAATGGTATGAACTTTTTTTACAACCTTTAAAAGCTGTTCATTCAGCTTCTGCAGATATTACACATGATTACCTGAATTATCAGAAGTTTAATAAAACCTATACCTCACTGTTTTCTGTAATAGGCATCATTATCCTGCTCATTGCCTGTATAAACTTTATGAACCTGTCAACAGCAAAATCTGCTGAAAGAGCCAGGGAAGTGGGGATACGAAAGTCAATAGGGGCAAAAAGATCACAACTTTCACTACAGTTTATAGGAGAATCGGTACTGCTTACATTAATGGCTTTGATTATAGCTGTATTTCTTGCAAAATTAGTTATGCCGTATATGAGCCAGCTCAGCGGAAGAACATTGACTTTGCCTTTGTTCGGGAATATAACCTGGGTGCTGGCATTATTGGCAGGAGCAGTGCTGCTTGGATTTATTTCAGGCATTTATCCTGCTTTATTTCTTTCTTCTTTTAATACTATTAAAGTGTTGAAGGGCAGCATATCTTCAACGGGTAAGCGTAAAAGCACATTACGCAATGTGCTGGTGGTAACACAATTTTCCTGTGCTATATTCCTGATTGTCGCAACAATATTTGCGGTCAGGCAACTGCGTTATATGCAGCAGAAAGATCCGGGTTTTAACAGGGAACAGGTAATGATCATTCCGCTTGACAGGAACACAGGTGCAAAGTACAATGCGCTTAAGACTGAACTGAAAAACAATCCTCTTGTTGTTGCCACTACAGGATCAATGCAAACTTTAGGTAATAATCTTCATCAGTCAGGTTTTGTTTTTCATAGTGGAAAAGGACCTGCAAGAAATTTAGCTTCATCACAGGTTGTTGTAGACCCTGACTATCTTACCCTGTATAATATTAAACTCGTAGCCGGAAGAAATTTTTCCTCAGCAGATGCTTCAGATAACGGCAGAACTTATATTGTTAATGAAACAATGGCTCATGAATTATTGAAGGAAGATCCCAAAGCGCCTGTAGAAACATTGATAGGAAAAAGATTTGGTTTTGGCTTTGACGGGCTTGATACAGCAGGAACGATAATAGGTATTGCAAAAGATTTCAATTTTAACTCGCTTCATCATAAAATAGAAACACTAAGCATTTTTAATCAAAGCAATTTTGGTTTTAGCGAAATAGCGGTTAAGATAAATGGAAGTAAAGCCAAAGAAGCTATCGGTTATGTTCAGTCTGTCTGGAATAAATTATTACCCGGCCATCCCTTTGAATATTCCTTCCTGGATGAGCGATTTACGGAGTTATATAAGGCAGATGCGCAGGTGAGTAAAATCGTGAGCATTTTGGCAGCGCTGGCTATCATTATTTCCTGTCTTGGATTATTCGGATTGTCATCATACGCTGCAGAACGGCGTGTAAAAGAGGTCGGTATACGAAAAGTTTTAGGTGCCAGTGTTGAGAATATTGCAACGGTACTTTCAAAAGATTTTATTAAGCTGGTATTGATCGCTAATATTATTGCATGGCCTGTTGCCTGGTTTGTAGTAAATAACTGGCTTAATGATTTTGCTTATCGTATTCCTGTAAGCTGGCAGGTATTCTTGCTTGCAGGAGGAGCGGCGGTATTGATCGCTTTGGCAACGGTAAGCTTTCAGGCTGTTAAAGCGGCAATGGCAAACCCGGTGAAAAGTTTGAGAACGGAATAAAAGGTGAATAGCGAATATATGAAATGCAAAGGCAGGAAGAAGATAAATATGCAACCTGGAATTGGTAAATCCTACTCCATCCCTATTGCTGGTTTGATTTTTGTAAGATAACTTGCGCCAAAAATGAAGAGGTTTGAGGTTATTCATTTATTTTATTATGCTTCTTGTTTTTTTCAGTAGTTGTCGCAGTACAAGATCGGGGGCTAAGTCCAAAGAAGCATCCGTTCGGATCAGTACGCCGGGGCGCACAGATAATGCCAATGCATTAAATAATAATGATGAGCAACTGCCGGAAATGCCTGAGCGCAGGTCAGCGCCCAAAATAATTTTTCTCACTCCCTTCAATATTGAGAGAGGTGATCTCGTACAATTTAAATACGCTATCAAAATGAATATTGAGGTGGAGAAGCTGATTAATGCTGATTTATATTCATTTATTGATAACTGGTGGGGCACGCCTTACCGCATGGGTGGTTCAACACAGAAAGGGGTGGACTGTTCCGCTTTTACACAAACACTTATGTCTGCCATATATAATCTATCCGTACCACGCACCGCTGTGGCGCAAAAAGGTTATTGCATACCTATCGACTTTAATGAGCTTAAGGAAGGCGATATGGTTTTTTTTAATACTTCCCGAAGGGCAAATGCCATTACACATGTGGGCATATACCTGCAGGATGACCAGTTTGTACATGCTTCTTCTTCAAGCGGCGTAATGATCAGCAGCCTGCACGAAACCTACTGGAGTAAAAGATTTAAAGGAGCAGGCAGGGTAATAGATGAAAAGATAACGGGAACGGGTACCGGAAGCAGGTAATATGCTGTATACTTCAAAAAAATGCCCTACTCGTACCCATTTTCAAACACTATCGTTTGTCCCTTTTTTAAAACAACAGAAATTATTCCCTGTTCGCTTTGTTTGATTAAACGCCTGTCAATACTTTTTGAAAGCCATGTTTTGAAAGGCAGTTTGATATTGAGCATACCATCTTTTTCTGCAATAACTCTTACTGCAGAGGGCACGCCGTTTTCTTTTTTAGCGCTTATCAAAAAAGCGCCTTCAGCACGCAGATCCGTGAATGATACCGCTTTCCAATCATCCGGAACAGCAGGAAAAACCTGTATATATCCATTTCGGCTTTGCAACAGCAGTTCATGTACTCCCTGTGCAAATGCAAAATTACCTTCAAGCGTAAAAGGGCGGTAAGTAAAATTTGAGTATTGTCCTCCTTTCTGATCTCCATTCAAATGAAAACTATTGGGCGAACAGAAGTTTAACGCGAATATTTTTAACTGCTTTACTGCACTGTCTGCCTTATACGCTCTTGCATATAATGATGCCATCCAGGCAAATGAATACCCGCACCATTCACGTGTTCCTTTTTCTTCAATACGCTTCAGCGAATTTTCAATGATGGTTTTATCAGCGGGGTTATTTACATCCAATAATACCAGCGGATATATTGCCATATATTGAGACATATGGCGATGTGATTCATTAAGGTTTTGCCCGGGCGCAACTGTAAATCCTGTTGCATTAACTTCATAATCCGGCAATTGTTTTAATATCTTGTTCCAATGCTTTGCTTCTTCATTTTTTTCCATTGCTGTTGCAGCTTCACCTGCAACAGTAAATAAATATTTTGCAAGAGAAAGGTCAAAATTGCTCCATTGCAAAAACCAGGCATCAATGCGGTTATTATTGTATTCAGGGCTTGAACTGAGCGGTAATGTCCTTACACCGTCTTTCACTCTTGTAATATTTTCAAGATAGACAGCAGCTTCATGCAGATAAGGATATGCCCTGTCTTTAAGAAATACATTATCCATCGAGTATTTCCATTGCCAGTAAAAATGTTGTGCACACCAGGCAACAACAGTTGGAGATAATGAATATTGTATCCATCCGCCCATCGGGTCGCCGCTCAGCGTTACTACACCCGGTACATTCAATCCTTCTACGCCAAAATATTGTTTGGTGTATTGCAGGTTTTTGGGGCGGATTGACCAGAGCCAGTCTGTAAACGTAGCGCCTTCTGCCAACCGGTTGCCGGTATATGTTGGCCAATAGCTCAGTTGTGTATTCAGATCATTATGAAAATCGCCTTTCCAGGGTGGCAGGCTGCCATTGTCCGCAGTCCATACAGCCTGCAAAGTAATTGCAGGAGCACCTTTGCGTGCCACACATCCCAGCTTATACATTTCAAGATAGTATTGCTTCTCAATAACAGGGTCGGGTAACCGAAGTGATGATTTTTTCCAAAATTCATCCCACCAGGCTGTATGTGTATCCCAGCCGGTAGGTTCTTTTAAAGAAGTATCCAAAAGCTTTAATGCAGCCGGTTTATCTTTTTCAATTACCCAGGCGCCGATTATTTTATTGCCGGGAAATTGCTGCCATATAATTTTTACTTCGTAGAAATGTCCATCGTATGTAGGTTGACGGTAATGGATGGTGTTTGCGGTTGCTGTAACCGTGCCTTTAGCATAACCCAGTTTTTCCAGTCCTTCGCCTGCTTTGCTATTGCCATCCTGAATGGTAGTTTTACCACTGTTGTAATTATGTACGATAAGCCCGGGCGTCAGTAGCCTGGTAATATCTTCAGTGTCCGGCAAATTTTCAAATCCAAAATACCCGATATTTTTTTGTGCATGTATATAGCAATTAAATACAACCCCGCTTTCAAACCTGGTGGCATTCCACGCGTTGTTGATATATAATGTGTTTGATACTACTCTTCCCAACCTGCTTATATCAAACTCCATAGCTGCAGCCGGCAATTTAGTAGGGTACGGAGTATTATCATATGGATGATCACCCAGTTTTTGAACAGGCGCATAATCTTTTTTCAATACCTGCTGCTCTACCCATTTAAAATTAAATTTTGAGAGATCCAGTGCCTTGCGCTCATCCCAAAGATCTGCACGGTCAAGAGATAAACGGAGTTTAGCATCTTTTTGCCATATCAATGCGCCAAGCATGCCATTACCGAGAGGCATGGCTTCATCCCAGCGTTCAGCAAGCTTATCAAATTGTAAATTGTGCTCAGGAAGAGGTTGTGAGGGTGAAATCAAACAGCAAAATAAAAATGCTGACAAAAGGAAGAGCTTTGCTTTTACAGAAGAGATAAACATGATCCGAAAATTATTTTTTATCAATGCTTTTGTTCACCCATTTGCGCATGAGGTATTTACGCACAGGTTCGTCATAAAAACGCATAACAATATAAGAAAACACAAGTATAAAGATGATTAATATAATTACAATCATCCATAATGTTGCGCCGGATGGCTTATGCGAAAGATAGTAAGAGCCGAAAACCGATACACAAAAATAATGTGTCATATACAACGGGTATGATAATCTTCCTAAAAAGATACATAACTGTTGTATAAAGCCGCTGGTATTTACGCCTGCCGATAATGCTATGATAAAAGGGAATATAAGCATTACGATTACCAGCTCCCTCATCCAGTCATTATCTGCATGCGGAATAAAGAAAACCAAACCTAACAGGAGCAATAATACAAACGCGGGTATTTTATTTTTGATAACAACATTAAATCGGAATAACACCAGTCCTGTAGTAAAAGAGAAAGCAGTTCTTGCCCATCCGTCAAAATAGTAGTGAGATTCCCAGCCCATGATAAGCCAGCCTCTTTGTTTGGCGATATATATAAGCCAGCCTGCAAAAACAACATACAACAGCAAGAGTATTTTTTTTGAGATACGGCTTAATACAAACGCGTAAAAAATATTGGCAATGTATTCTGTAGACAAAGACCATGATGGAGGATTTAACGGAAAAACATTATCTGCCTGGTTTGGTAAGACCGCAAGCGGAATCAGTAACAGGGTTGCAATAAATGCAAGGATTGTATTTGTCCATCCTGCATCTGCAATATTATTCGCAAAAGGATTAAATACATAGGACAGCAATCCCAGCACAGCTCCCAGTATCACCATTGGCTGTAAACGGATCAACCTGTTCCTGAAGAAATTGACCATGCCATTTGTTTTAATGCGCTGGTCGTAAGCATAACCAATTACAAAACCGGATAAGGCGAAGAAAAAATCCACGGCAAGATACCCGTGACCCAGGAGACTATCTTTATGATATGGAAATATGTATTCCAGGAAATGGAAAATCAATACTATTATTGCGGCAACGCCTCTTAATCCATCCAGTAAATAATAATGGGGTTTTGACCCGGGGAAACCAATATCAGATTTTAGCATAGTGTGTATTGAGCATAAATGATAAATATTCTGGCCTCGAATTCCGGCATTCCGCATGTGCGGGGTGATTTAGGAATTAAAAACATAAAGGAGTTAAGAAACATTAAGACCAATTATCCGGTATCCTTAATTTTTTTTCTTAAAGATTATACAGGATATGCAATTGTTATTCGTTTATTTGTGTTTAAAAATATGATTCACTTCTAATTCTCCCACCACAAATACACTGCCGCATACAATGATCAAATCATCCCGGTGCGCCTTTTGTATGGCAGCTTTAACAGCAGTATTTACATCAGGGTAGTGATGACCATGAAGATCATATTGCAGTGCTTTCGTTGCAAGCTCATTTTCAGGCAATGCACGGGGAATTTGTGCTTTTGTAAAATAATAGTTCGCTTCTTTGGGCAAAAGCGCCAGCACTTTTTCAATATCTTTATCCTTCACCATGCCCATTACTATATGCAGTTCGTGAAAGTCCATCCATTCTGCCTGGGCAACCAGTTGTTTGATGCCATCTTCATTGTGCGCTACATCAATAAAAACATCAGGCTTGTGACCAACCTGTTCCCACCTGCCATGTAAGCCTGTAAGCTTTTTTACATTATTCAATCCGGCATGTATATTTTCACCGGAGATATTCCAGCCCTTATGCTTCAGCGCATCTGTAACGGCAAGCACTGTAACTACATTTTTTGCCTGGTATAAGCCGGTAAGATCAAGGCTGAAATCTTTCTTTTCATTATCTGCCTTGTTTACTACGGTAATGTGTAAACGATGGGCTTTATAAATATGATCTTCTGTATACCTTACCTGGTCAGCAAAAATAATAGGCGCATGCTTTGCCCGGGATACATCAGTAAACACATTCGATGTTTCAGCATTTGTTTCACCAATTACTACAGGAACATCCTGTTTGATAATACCTGCTTTTTCAAATGCAATTGCCGCTAATGTATTTCCCAACAGGTGCATATGATCCATGCCGATATTGGTAATAACTGAAACCTCGGGGTTTACCACGTTGGTACTGTCAAGCCTGCCGCCCAAACCGGTTTCAATAACGGCAACGTCTACCTGCATTTCGGCAAAATACTCAAATGCCATTGCAACTGTTATTTCAAAAAACGAAGGTTGTATTTCTGCAATAAGCGGTGTGATTTTTTGAGTGAACTGCGCAACAAAATCTTCACTTACTATTTCACCGTTCACTTTAATACGTTCCCGGAAATCTTTTAAATGCGGTGAAGTATATAAACCTGTGCGATAACCTGCATTTTGAAAAACAGCCGACAGCATATGACTAACAGATCCTTTTCCATTGGTGCCCGCAATATGTACGGTTTTAAACTTATGATGTGGATTGCCCAATCGCTCGCAAAGGATGAGGGTGTTGGTTAAATCTTTCTTTATAGCAGCATCACCAATACGGCTGAACATGGGCAATGCTGTGTACAGGTACTCAATTGTTTCTTTATAAGTCATATCAACAGAAGCGATAAAAGGAGCATTATTTGAGCTTGCGTTTTATAACTCCTTCTTTAGTAATAATTACAGGTTTAATAAAACCATTTTCATCAAAATACATATGTTCAATGCAGGTCTCCCTGGAATTGCCATCCGTTTCTGTTATAGGCCGGCGATGATATACAATATACCATTCGTCTTTGCCCGGGACCTGTATCACAGAATGATGCCCTGCCCCATTCGCGATTGCGGGATCCTGCTGCAAAATTTTTCCTACGCGTTGAAAAGGGCCAAATGGAGAATCAGCTATTGCATAAGCTACGCTATAATTGGGTCCGGTCCATCCGCCTTCTGACCACATGAAATAATATTTGCCATTACGGATAAACATAAAAGGTCCTTCTACATAACTTTCCGGGGTAATTTCTTTAAATATTGTTCCATCTTCAAATGGTATGAAACCAGTAAAATCATCATTAAGCCTGGCAATATTGCAATGCCGCCAACCGCCATAGATAATATAATACTTGCCGTCTTTGTCTTTAAATACAAACTGGTCTATGGGTTGCGCGTCATTGTGAAATTTATCAATTAATGGTTTGCCGAGATGATCTTTAAAAGGTCCTTCAGGCTTATCTGCAACAGCTACACCTATACCACCTTTTTCATTATCATTCTGAATATCGTTGGCACCAAAAAACAAATAATATTTCCCGGATTTCTCAACAATGGCCGGCGCCCACATAGCACGCTTGGCCCATTTAATAGCTGCTGTATCTAATATGCGGGAATGTTTTGTCCAGGTAATTAAATCCGGTGAAGCGAATGCGTCGAGAAATACCTGTTTATTATAAGGTGCTGAATAAGTAGGGTATATCCAGTATCGCTTTCCAAAAATAATTCCTTCAGGATCTGCATACCAGCCTTTAAAAAGGGGATTGCCGGAAGTAACGGTTTTTTTATTTTGTGCAAATGATATTACACTTAGCGCCAGAACAGCAATGGTTACAAATATTCGCTTCACTTTTTTGTGAGCAAATCTAATTGAATTCTTTAAGAGTAGCGTGGGAATAAAACAGGAAGGCTGCTTTTCGGCAGCCTCTTAATAGTTTCAACAAACAGGATTAGCGTCCGAAAGTCGCTTCATAAGTGTAGGTAAGACCACCTTCTGTCTCAGTAGAGCTGATTTTAAGTTCAGCACTTGTGAGTGATACAATCGAACCAGATTCTCCTTCCATTACAATTTTGGTTTCATTATCAGTGAAACTCCAGGTAGTTGTGTAAGATTGATCGTCCTCTTCATCACATTTTTTGGCACCTTCATCTATAATAAGGGTATTATCTGTTTTAAAGGTATACAGGTTGTCTTTGTAACATTCTTGCTGCAGAGCAAGCAAATCAACAGTGGTAGCGCCATTTTTAACAGTAAGTGTTTTTATTTTCCATGAACCTGCAGTAAGCAATTCGGTTTTTGATTTTTTATCTTCTTTTTTGCAGGATGCGAATGTGCCAGCTACAGCAAAAGCTACTACTGCAAAAAGTAAATGTTTGATTTTCATAAATAGATATTTGGGTTTAATGTAATAACGTATTTTTTTAACAATAAGTATACATATTATAAAAATAAAGCAGCTTCCATTTGCAGGAAGCTGCCTATTGTATGCTATAAGGTTACAGGAAATAATGTAGTTACTATAATTTGATACCAACACTAAAGCTCAGTACCCTGTGTTTGCCTAACTCATCTTCTGAGCTTGAAGTGCCTGACTGAAGCTTTGCGAGCCCTAAACCATAATTAACAGAAAACAATGCTCTCTTACCTTCTAAACCTACGGTGCCGTTCAAGCCATAATCAAACCTCCTCATAATTCCATAACCTGCACCTTGTTCACCTTCTGTAAATGGATCGTCATCAGAAAATTTGATATTTTCAGTACGCTTGAAATCAATACCTGCAAAACTTCCTGATATTTTATTCTTTCCGCCAACACCCATTGCTACATAAGGTCCTGCGCCAAAAAAGAAATTGGCATCTTCACCCAACGGAAGTTTTATAACCGCGTTTACGGGCAACTCCAGGTAATAAGGTTTGGTAGAAGAGGTAATACTATTCCATTCAACCTTTGTTCCCTTACCTGTAAAAAATAATCCTGGTTGAATAGCAAAAAATCTTGTGATGGGAAGATCAGCCTGGAGTCCGGCATGGAATGACGCGATGCCTCTTGCATCATCTACAGCTCCGTCTTTATCAACTGTAACATTGGCAAGGTTAAGACCTGCTTTTACCATGACACCTGCTTTTTGAGCTTTAACAGCAACAACACCAAGCAGCATACACGTTCCGAAAAGAGCAACAACTTTTTTCATACAATAAATTTTGATATACTTTTTTCAAAACGCTTGCCAACTTCGCATAAGCATAGGCGTTAAAGAAGAAATATGCTTATTCAGTCATTTTTATCTTATGATAATTGATGAATCGGGGAATTAAAGCCACAGACTAACAGATAGCAGCGCTAAGCCCGGGCTTATAGAAGTGCAAAAGTATTTTTATTCAGCTATCAGTATTAACAATCTCTAGATTTTAAATGGGCTTACTTCTTCCCGCCATAATTCCTTAGAACGGATAACCAATGCCGATATTAAAAACAAGATTTTCCCTTCTCCAGGTTTTGTCGCCAAATGCAACTTTATCCAATACCCATCTTTCCGTTTCGGGCAGCCAGGGTTTGCGGACCGGAAATGCAACATCAAACCTTAACACAAGAAATGATATATCGAAACGCAACCCCACACCTGTACCTATTGCCAGCTCTTTCATAAATTTATCAGAGAATTTTCCTCCCTCTTTATCAGGGTCATTATTATACAGCCAAACATTACCCGCATCTACAAAGACTGCACCATATACTATACTAAATAATTTTGCCCGCAACTCGGTATTGAATTCAAGCTTTATATCGCCCGATTGATCTGGCAGAAATCTTGTATTAATAGTATCCTTATATGTTCCTGGTCCAACAGACCTGCTCCTGAATGCACGCAGGCTGTTATTGCCACCAGAAAAAAATTGTTTTATAAAAGGCAGCGCAGTAGAATTTCCATAAGGATATCCAAACCCAACAATAACCCTGTTTGCCCAAACATTTTTACCGGAGAGATGAACATAATATCTCAAATCGGTTTCCAGTTTTACATATTGAGAAAACTGTGCGTTAAATATATATTTGGGATTTCCCTTGTTTACATCAGCGCCTGTAATCAGTCCTGCTATATTGCCGGAAAGGTCTGCGTTCCCGTTAAAATAAAATCCTCTCAGCCCGTTATTGCCTGCAAGCTGGTTGTAGTTATAATTATAATTTGAGCCGAGTATAAATTGTTTTTCCACGGCTTTTGCCAATGTGGGCTGGCTTGCAATACTATCTTTATACTCCTGGGTTATAACAAGCGGTTGTACATAATTAATAGATACCGGGTTTAGTTCATGTTCTTTATTAATTGTTTCCTTCCATGAATAACCATATTCCGCCCTGAAAGAATTCATGGTATATAATTTTTCCTTTACCAGCAGATCATATGCCAGCAGCATATTGGTTTTAGGCACAAAACCGCCATGTGTATTCAATGAAAGAAAGGGAACAACAAATCTTGGAATAGTTAATTTGTTTTCAAATCCGCCCCTGTATGTATTATAACCTTTTAACTGCCCGCTGAATTGCACTTCAAACCCGGTTGTAGCGCTGATGGATAACAATTCACCACCGCCAAAGGTATTTCTGTTTCTCCATCCTATTGTTAAAGAAGATCCGGTAAGATTATTCGATTTTGTGCTTGCATTGATCTCTGCTTTTATGGCTTTACGCGGAAGCGAAGTGAGATAGTAAAAAGTATTCAGTTTAGCAGAATCATTTACCGTAACAGGCTCAAAGCGGTTTCTTACATACCTGAAAACACCAAGATTAATGAGCCTGCTGATGGTTTGGTTATGATCTGTTCTATTGTATACATCTCCCGGAGAAAACAACATGGTGCGGGAAAACATGGCAGGCTTATATGTTTTACGCCGGTCAACCAGGTAATATCCGTCATATTTTACCGCATCCTGCCTGGCTGTATCAGAAGCATTGGCATTTAAGCTGAACCCCGGGTATATAAATACATTATTGATAGTATATGCCTGCCTTGCATTGCGTGGCGTCCGGGGCTTTAATTTTATATACAGGTTAACTTTATTATCGCCGATGGTACTGTCGGTTTCTACTATCAAAAAATCAGGATCAAAGAAATAAAAACCATTTTCTTTCAGGTAAGCGTCTATACGTTCCCGTTCGGCCTTAATTACAGCCAGGTCAAAAGGGTTGCCCTGCTTTAATAAAGTTTTGTCTGTGCTTTTATTAATCGTTGCCTGCAAGGCTGAGCTGTCTCTCCCAAAATCAACAGTATTGATCGTGTATTGATTGCCGGGAGTAACAATGTATGTGGCTTTAGCCTTTTTATTTTTTACGGTAGTATCTCCTTCAGCAGCAGCCTGGAAATAACCCTGGTTTTGAAGATTGCTCTGCAGCACAGCAGTATTCCTTTCTAAACTCACATTACTTAATAATACAGGCGGCTCACCGAATTTCCTCCTTATCCAGCCACCTATCGATTTTTCTTTTACGGAATCACCGGCAAGATTATACATCATCAGTTTAAACGGTATGCCCAGTATTTTTTTATTGGGCAGTGGCCTGGTCAGCGCTTCCATCTGTGACCTGATCGCTTTTTTCTTTTTATTACTCAGATGATCAGCTTCAACATTAACGCCTGCTCCTGTATATAAAGCATCGCCTGCAGGTACAGTACGTGTGGTGCTGCACGATGCGAATATGCACATTATTGCTGCAATAAATAATATATAAACTGGTCTGCCCATTAATCTTCTCCTTTTACATTTGTCTTACTATGCTGCTGTTCTTCTCTTCTGTTTTCCCTTCTCATTTTTCTTCTTTCAGCCGCAGCTTTCCTGTTCTCAAAAATTTCCCTGAAACGGTTATAATCCATTGTAATGGTAAAGCCTATGCCTGTTTCTACCACATAACCATCAATTACACCCTGGTACTGGTTTTTCCGGTATGCTTTCAGCATATATCTTCCATCTTCAGAAAGCCTGTAATTCAGCAGCACATTACCGGCAATATTTGAAGCCTGCTGGTTGGAATTCTGCGGTCCTTCCAATTCAAAGTTGCTGCCAACGGTCACGGTTAAACGATCATTGAGCATTCGCTTGGAAAGCCCTACATTTAAATCCGTCCGGCTTTCCCTTTCACCTGTACTATAATCATCAGATGATTCAACATCAAAGTTCAGCTCAACACCTTTAATAAGATCTGCTGCAAGCCTGTTCAGCTCTTCCGTAAGCAGTTTGCTTACGCTTTGCTTTACCATTGTTGAAGCGCTGGTACTGCTGCTGCTCCTGAATGGATCCTCCGCCACAAACCTGTTGAGCAGCAGTAATGCAAAAACCTGCTTATTCATTTCCGCATCATCCTGCCGCATCATTTCCAGTTTTGTTTTTACGGTAGAAATGATATCATTTGATACTCCTATATTTCTGTCTTCAGGTAAAATAATATCAAAAGCAATTTTGGGCTGTAATAATTTGCCTGACATTTTCAGCAATACGTCAAAAGGTATTTTGGTAAGATATGTATTACGTTCCGAGCCGGAAATATCTTCACCCAATTGATTTTTAACAAGATCAAGCGGCGCAGTATTAGCGGTATATTTCGCGGTAATATCCACATCAGCGTCGGTAGGCTCTCCCTGCCATACGATTTTGCTACCTTTAACTATATCAAATTTTCTTTTTAAAAAATTAAAGGTCAGCTCATAGGTTCCTTCATCTAATTCATACGAGCCGGTAAAATTGATCTTTCCACTGGGATCTACACCCGCGTTCAATTCCGCAGCGCCTCTCACATTTAAAAAATCGCCGTTCCCTTCATCAATTACCAGGGTAAAATCCGCATTTTTATTAATAGTAATGTTTACAGAAATATCCATTCCCTGCACCGAAGCAGTATTCAATGAATCGTAGCCGGCAAGAAACAGCGAATCATTCTGAGAGGCATCTTTATCTACAAAAACAACAATACCCTCCCTGTCAACAACACCGGGATCATTTTGAGGAAGCACAATGGTCATTTTTGTTTTATCGTTTATGCCCAGCCTTCCTTCAACTGAGGGTGCGGCTTCCGTGCCTTTTACCTTCAGCCTGGTATCAAAATATAGCTGGCCATAAAACAGGTTATTATCTTTTTTTGTACTGTTCAGTGCACGGAAATTATCTGCTTTAATATCCAGGTCGAAATTATAGTTGGTGAAATTATTTGTTGCCGCCAAACCATCAATAGACAGATCATTGCCTGAGGAGTCTTTTACCTGGAAATGATTGAACCGTATGCCTTCGCTGGTTACAGCTATTTTTTCCTGGTCAATCCTGAAAATATTATTCAGCATGGCAAAATTGAATACGGTATTATTAAAGTTAAGATCACCGTTTACAGATGGCTTATCTGCCGTGCCTGTCACATTGAACTTACCGTCCAGGTAACCTGAAGACTCCCTGATAGCCCCTCCGGAAAATGCCTGCGCTGTTTTCATCGGCAATCGCCTTATATTGAGTAGGAAATCAAAGCTGCTGGTGTTTGTAAAATAATTGCCTGATAAGTTTATGTCGTTATCATTACCTGAAATAGTAACATTCGCATTATAGGTGTCTTTTACTTTATTATCTACCAAAACTTTTATATTACCTACTGTATCTTTCTTAATACTCAGATCGTTTACGGTAATATCTCCCACAAATACCGGAGAAAAAGTAATATCCGTAACCGTAGCCTTACCATTTAGTACGCCATCAGCCAGGGTAGAATCCTGTTGTGCAAATCCTGTTAAAGTGGCTATTTTAAAATCTTTAAAACTTATTTCAAGCGGAGCATTGCGTTCGGCAGAAAGGCTGTTAATGCTCAGCTGCTCACCGGAATGATCGAGTGTAAAATCCGCAGCGTTAATATCGCCTTTATCCAATACTATTTTATTGCTTTCCGCAATTGTCCATTTTTCGTAATTCAGCAACAGGCTATCCGGCTTTAATGAAAAGCGGTAAATACCATTGTTCACCTGGTTAAACAATCCCTGCAGGTTATATTTTTCTTTTTGTGCCTTATCTTTTACATTCAGTGCAAAGTCAATGTTATTATGGGCTATACCGGCAGTAAGGCTTGTACCATACATGGCAATACTGCTGCCTGCATTTATTTGTGCAATATTAATGCTTGCGGTAAGTATACTATCGCCGGCATCGGCTTTTATTATAAGATCATTAACGGCATTAGCGCCAACCTTTACTGCCGGTGCGGTAATCAACGCATTCCAGCCCTGCCCCTGTGCAAAATGACTTTGAACAGATACTGTATCTAATTTTTGTAAACTATCGATAAATATTTTAAGAACAGGTTTGTTGATCAGTTTGGCATTAATGCTAAAATCATAAGGTGCTATTTTTATTTCAGCGGCGGTTATACTGTCGGTTGAAAAATAAGGTTCAACTGCATTTTGCATTACAGCGCCCATTTCAGTGAGCTTGTATTTTCCTTTCAGTTCGGCATGTAATATATCGCTGCTTAATGTAAGACTTTGCAAGCTATCCTGGTTTGCTGCCAGCAGTTGTATGCTGTCCATTGTAAAACGTTGCTGGTTATGCACAAGCAATGATTCAAGTATAAATAGTTTCCCTTCAAGGCTGTCTGGGTTGGTGTTTGAAAAATTACCGGAAATTTTTCCTCTGTAAACAATTACATCATTGCTGAAATTTAATTCCTTAAGCTTAATACTATCAATAATACCATCCAACTGCACCGCAGGATATTGCTTTGCCAGGTCAGCTTTTGCATCCAGGGAGAAATGAATATTTGGGTCTGCAATATCAGCGTGTATATCCGCTTTTTGTTCTGCAATGCTGCCGTTTATATTTAAACCCTCGTAATTGTATTTTTTAAGTATTGCAGATTTTATTGTAGCCTGTAAACTGGCATTTGCTGTTTGGGTATCATATCCTTTTCCTTTCACAACAAAATCAGCGCTTACAGGTCCAAAAGTATTTTTATCCTGGAGGATAGTTCCGAGATCAAGTGATTGTGTTTGCAGCGCCAGGTCATACCCGGCTCTTTTGGCATCAGTTATATTCTGCGTATTTCCTTTTAATAAAGCATTTCCAAGATTGGTGCTAAGTTTTAAATCAACAGTGAGTTTTTTAACGCCGCCATTTATGCTGCCAGACAAGGATATCTTCTCCGGTAAGCTAATACCCTCCGGAATTGAGTTAGCGGGCATAAATGATAATATATCTTTTTTAGAGCTGCTGATATTATGAATATCGAGATTTGCATTTATGTTGTCCGCGTTGGGCAAACCAGTTATTCTTCCTTTTACAGATAGTTTGGTATCATGCAGCCCGATTACCTGCAGGTTATTGATCTGCATGTTTGAAATGCTGCCTTTTATGTTGCCGTTCAAAAGCCAGGTGGCGTTTGAGTCGGCAAATGCAGGCTGCGAACGAAGAGAAGGAACGAAGGTCAATATATCTTTTACCTGAACCCTGCTGTTTTCCACATTTACATCAAGCTGTAATGCGCCGATATTTTTTTGAAGCGCTTCAATTGATTCATATTGTATGGCAACAGCACGCTTTAATTCAGTACCAGGTGTTTTTACATAGAGATTTTTCAGGTAAGCCTGTTTACCTGCATACAAAAAATCTGTTTGCAATTGCTGCAAAGTAAAATCACTTTGTTCCGTAAAAGTTCCTTTCTCAATTTTACCGGCAATCGAATCACTGCTATATATAAAATCAGTAAGATGAAAAGTAAGCCCCTCAGTCTTCAGGTGCATATAATCCATACCTGATTTTTGCCTCGGTGCATTATCGTTATCAAACTGTATATTATTGCTGTCCAGCTTAAGCGAAGCCAGTTGAATTTTCCAGCTTGAAGAAGCCGGCGTTTCTTCCGGAGGTTTTACTGTTACATTTGTGGTATCTGTTTTACCCAAACGTAGCGCTGCGGTAGTTTTGTTTAATGAGATATCGCTGATGTTTACCAGTTGTTTACTGAGATCAATTTTATCAGGCTTTATTTCTAATTGCCCGAGATGGAGTAAAGCATACAGTGCTGAAACATCATTTTTATAATCCGCGTATATTTTCTGCAGGTCAATTGATTTGATGGAAATATCAGGCATTGCGCCTTTTTTTTGTCCTGCGCTTTCTGTTACCACAGTTTTTTCAACTACCAGTGGCTGGGTTTGATATGCTTTTAATGATAGCCCGGACAGTTTGATATCGCCAATATCAAACTTCATTTTATCCAGGTCAAAATCATCAAACTTCGTATCAAAATGATCAAGATCTGCTTCAACATCATTACCGGTAATCACGTCTTTATATAAAACCCTTATTTTATCAAGTGTTACAGCACCTATACTAACCGGCGTAGATGCGGTATCCGTTTTATCCTTTGGTTTGGTATCTTTTGACGCAAAAGCATCAATAATAAACTGGAAATTGAAAGCAGTATCCGGCAGTTGACGCTTAACCTTTGCCGTTATGTTTTCTAAGGAAACGCTGTTAATATGTATGCCTTTGCCAAGTATTATATCTATCAGTCCAATATCAACTTTGATATTACCTCCATATAACAAAGTGTCCTTTTGCCTGTCTTCAAGATATATATTCTCCAGTACGACATTTTTGGGTAACCCTATATATAATCTTCCTACTGAAACTTTGGTAGCCAGTTTTTTCTGAAGATAAGTGGTAGCTTTATTGGTAACAAACTGCTGAACAGGGGGTGTGAGTATTAAGCCGGCAATAAGTAAAAAAAACAGCAAAAGGAACACAACCGTTTTCAGGGTTATCTTCCCGATCTTTTTCCAAATATTTTTTTTCTCTTTAATCTGATCCATGCTTTCATCTTCTAAACATTATCAGGCAGGTCATACCGCTATTAAGAAAATATCATGCTACAAATAACCTCCTGAAAATCAAAAAGGGTGGGGTAAAATCTCCACGATTATTCAGCAAATATAGAATGGTATGGTAATATTTGAGAAACTGCAATGGAACACGGATAAAACGGATATGGCAGATAAACACGGAATGTATCTGTGTTTATCTGTATCATCTGCGTATTCCGTGTGCTATTCTATAAAAAAAGTATTTGTTGTAATGCTCAACTTTTGCACTATAGCCCAACGGATTTCTCTCCCGCCACAATATACTTTTAGTGCAAGCTTCGTGAGGGCGGGATTCGAAAGTACGGGGAGGTTGTTCGTCCTTTCGACCGAGCCAACACGGGGATTATACTTTAATCACTCTTATGCGAGGGAGAAAACTGCCGGGTAGCTTGTCCGTCATCTCGAACGAGCAACACGGGCTTAGTCCTGTAATCACTCTGGCGCGAGTGAGAGATATGCCGGGCATTGGTGCGAATGCTCAACTCTTGCACTATAGCCCAACGGATTTCTCACCCGCCGCAAACATACTCATAGTTCAGTCTTCATGCGGGCGGGTTCGAAAGGACGGGCGAGAGTTTTTGTTGCTTGATATCAGCACTACATCAAAGTGTATAACGCAATAAAAGAGGCTGTCTCAAAAAAATATAAGACAGCCTCTTTTAAAAAAGCTTTAATATTATTACCTGTTACCAAAGCTCATTTGTCCTTATTTAATAATAATCATCTTCTTCGTTTCTATCAACTGCCCGTCAATCCAAAGCGAATAGCTGTAAACACCGGAAGCAAACGCTGCGGCATCAAGATGTATGGTGCCTGTGCCCTGCATTGGAACAATTACCTGTTTAATTTTTCTACCCAATGCATCATATACCACTATTTGAGCCGAAGAAAATTTTTGAGCTACTCCATAGCTTATAACCGTGTTATTACTAAACGGGTTGGGAGAATTTTGACTGATATAAGTTTTAGCGGACGGAAATTTTTCAGGAGCATTATTGTTGTTAAGAATAGTAGTATTTATTTGCTGCTCCTGTATCAGGGCTTGTAATGCAGAGTCTTTTTCTATAAAAGCAATAAACTTTGCTCCTGGTTCTGTACGAAAGCCCGGACCTAATATTATTTTATCATGTCCTTTAAAGAAAACAGTACCCGTGCCTCTTGTAATAGTAGTGAAACAACCATTGCCGGCATTCAATGTTGAGCGGGATTCTAACAGGCTTCCTTTCTCAGGATATACACCGCAGGCATTATTGACGAGGACAAAAGCCTCAGACTGCTGCTGCCCCATCGCCTTGTTATCTGCAAACAAAATACCAAGCAGTAGTAATAGGTAACCTATTTTATTATAAAAGCTGTTCTTATTTTTTTTCATATCGGTTTCATTTTAAGATGGAAAACTATTGCTGTTTAAGCGCTTCAATTTCTGCCTGCAGTTTTTTATTTTCCTTGTTCAATTGTATTACATACAGGCTGAGCTCTTCTATCTTTTCCATCATTGCCTTATTCATTTCCGCTACTTTTAATCCCTCTTTTTCCACTTCGCTGGCAGGTGCAATGCCTGGCAAATGCTTGTTATCATTAATAAATTTTTCCAGTTCTTCAATTGATCTGAGCTTATAATCTTTTTCAAATACATAATCACACCAACCGGTTTCCACACGCACTTCTTTTGCACGGATAGTACCGCAAACTTCTAGTTTATAAACAGGTGCTGTAACGCCAATGCCTATATTCCCGGTTGAAAGATTAATGGTCATTCTGCTTGAACCGGCGCCTAAAAAATCAAACTGATCTCCACTATCAGCATATTGCAAACCCCATGTTGGAAAAGAGGGTGAATGCGCAATCACCATACGGTTTGTATTAATTGTTCCGGAAGTAAACATATACATCATAGGAGCGGGAGTAGCGCCGGGGTTTGCAAATTGAATAGATGCTGTGCCGGTAGCAAAAGTAAGATTCCCGTCCAGCAATTGTGTGCCTACTACATGTAGCCTCTGGGTAGGAGCATTTGTTCCGATGCCAACGTTTACGGTTGCGGGAGCTCCGTTAATACCATTTACAGAACCAAGAACCAAACTGTTTGACGTATTTACCTGTGCATATGCACCTATGGCGGTAGCATTGTTCAGGTTGTTTGTGCTGATATCAGCATAATATCCGATAGCGGTATTTCCCTGTCCTGAAACATTAAGATCAAGTGCTTTATACCCCAATGCTACATTGCTTCTACCCGTGATGTTATTCATCAGTGCTTTACTGCCAACTGCCACATTAAAAGCGGCTGTGTTTTTCAATAAGGCTGAATCTCCTACAGCAACCATATTATTGGCTGTAGTGTTTGAGTAAAGTGCGGCAGTACCAATTGCTATATTACTATTACCGGTAGTATTGCTGAAAAGCGCCCTGTATCCAAAAGCACTATTGCCAGCCCCATTGGTATTTGCATACAAAGCTGCACTGCCTGAAGCAGTATTATTGCTGCCCCAGGAATTAGAAAATAATGCTCTCTCACCTGTCGCAGTATTGTAACTTCCTCCCACTGAATTATACATTGCCTGGTAACCAGAAGCGGTATTCCTGCTGCCTACCGTAATTTTATTTAATGCTGTAAAACCTAAACCCGTATTAAACGAACCGGTAGTAGTAACTGCAAGGGCGTTATCTCCTAAGGCGGTGTTGTTAGTGCCTGTTGTGGCGGGATTGCCGGCATTAGGTCCGGTAAAAAAGTTGGTTGCACCCGGCGCATGTATTATACGAAAGTTCTTCAGGTAATATTCTGTGCCTATGTAAATGCTTTTCCAGTTTTTGGTTGTACTCCCAACGCTTAAACTATTGGTTAAACCAGGAGTAAGGTTTTGGTTTACTGCTGTGGGCGAAACAAGATTTGAAAGCGAAGTATTAGCCTGAGCAAAAATTTTCTGACAGAAAACAGGCGATATCAGCAATACTACTATGTATAATTTTGATTTCATTACTGAATATTTTAGAAGTGAAAAAATGCAGGACTTTCATAAAACCGGTAAAATATAACTGATATAGTAACCAATATATTTTTCAGTTACCAATCAGAAGTGACGGCAAGTATTTTAGACAGATATTAACCAGTAAGAAAAACGACAGAGCAGGATATCATTGCAATTACGAACAGTAATGCAACGCATAATTTTGACTTCATAATAAACTGTTTAAATATAAAGTGGTGCAGAATGCAGGTGTTTCACGGGGAAGCAACAGTGATTCTGTATAATATATCCTGCAGGAATAAAGAATCTTACTACAAGGAGGTTCATAAGAATGGGCAGTATCTTACCTGCAATGCATCAGATACAAACCTCTGCTTCTTTTTTTATTATTACAATCCCTCAAATGAGTTAGAAGATGTGAGAAAAAGTGACCAACTTGATGGAAAGATATCTATACAGCCGGGGGAGATAGGATGACTGGTGCTTCAAAATTTGAAGTAAATAAACTGATTGTATATAGAAGCACCTGTTACAGATGAAGTGAATCTACCTGGTGAAGGGCAGGCATTATACAAATAATATTTATTTCTTTTGTGACTTAAAATGTAAGACTACATTATTAAGGAATATTTACTTACCAGTATTTCCGCTGTTTGTTTCTGGCGTGATTTTAAGATTAGCAAAACTGCCGCCGGAATTATTACCTACCCATAAAGCTATTTTTCCATTTGTATTGTTATTGAGTTTATCTGATTCGAGTACCGGATCTGGAGTATCATTTACATATACAGCTACATGCCAGCCCTTCACTACCACTTTTGCATGAAACCAATCATTCGGATCTGGCTCCGGATTAACATAATTTTCGTATTTACCCGGAAATTGTGTCCTCAATTTTTCCCAGTCATAGTCAGGCATAGAAATATATTGTACGGAATGAGAGCGTCTTGTATCATCCTTACTTTTAAAATTGAAGGGGCGAAAGTAAATCGCATCAAAATGGGTTTCATCAATTGCATGAAAAGCAATACCAACAAAACTTTGCTGTAAAACATCCTTTCCTTTTACATCAAACTCAATAGTGCCGTTTGAAAATTCGTAATTCCTTAATATTACTAAGCCATTGCCGGGCATTTCATTTATGTTGATTATTTTCCTGTCATTTTCATTTTGTTGATATACATTCCGGTTTATCAAAAGCCATTTTGCTGCATTATGCAGATCTGGTTCTAGGGTTTGGCTGTAAGTGGTAATTGAGATGAATAACATCAAAAATAGTTGCAAAAATTTTTTCATGATTTTTATTTAATAAAACAATTTTTCAATTAGGTATAGGTATGCTTCGCATTATTTTCATATTTCAATAAACACTCAAACAGCTGCTCCTGCATTTTTCAAAACTATTATGAATATAGGCACTCCTCGTCACCCAATGGAAAGGGTCCGGGGGTGAGGCCTACTCCGCCCTCAAACTCTTCACCGGGTTTGCCACCGCTGCTTTAACAGCCTGGAAGCCTACGGTTAATAATGCAATTAATAATGCCGCAGCGCCTGCCAAAATAAACACCCACCAACTAATATCAATTCTATATGCAAAACTTTGTAACCATTTATTCATCCCCCACCATGCAACAGGAAAAGCAATAAGTGATGCGATCAATACCAGCTTTAAAAATTCTTTGGAAAGCATTTGCATAACCTGTGATACGCTTGCACCTAACACTTTACGGATACCGATTTCCTTTGTTCTTTGTTCCGCAGTATAAGTAACCAATCCAAATAAACCAAGGCATGCAATGAAAATTGTAAGCAGGGAAAAAATATTTAAGACAGTTCCTGTTTTTTGTTCTGCTGCATAAGTCTTGTTATACAGATCATCCATAAAACTATACTCAAAAGGCTCGCCTGTTTTATAGCTATCCCATGTTGTTTTCATAGTGGCTAACAATCCCGTAACATCAGTAGTGTTAATTTTAAAGATCAGCCCACCCTCAGGATAAAGCGTCATAAACAATGGAGATATACTTTCGTGCAGCGATTTAAAATTGAAATTTTTAACTACACCAACTACATGATAGGCAAAGTTATTACCACGCTGGCTGTTCTGCCTGATCACTGTCTTGTTTATCGCTGTTTCAGCATTCCAGCCCAATGCAATTGCCGCTGTTTCATTTAAAATGATTGCCGAAGAGTCCGTAGCATAATCTTTTGAAAAATTTCTCCCGCTGACCATGTGCATGCCCATTACCGGAATATACTGATCATCTATATGATAATCTACAGCATTAACAATCAGCCTGTCGTTACCCTGTGGGTAAGCCAGCGCATTATTATAGTAGCTTGGCCCGGCAGGTTTATAAAACGAAACTGTAGCGCCTGTTACCCGGGGATCCTGCAGCAGTTGCCGTTTAAATACCTGTTCTTTATTACCCAGCAGATAAGAATTAGGGATCGTAAGCAATTGTTCTTTATCATACCCCAAATCCTTGTTTTGTATAAATTTCATTTGCTGATATACAACAATAGTTCCGATGATGAGCGCAACAGAAATAAAAAACTGGAATACTACAAGCCCGCTTCTCAATCCAAAAGTTTTATTTCCGGTTGCCGCTTTCCCTTTCAAAACAAGAATTGGTTTAAAAGAAGACAAATAAAACGCGGGATAAATACCGGCTATTAAGCCCACTATCAATCCCAACGCGATAAAAGCCAGCCCAGGCTTTATTGTAAAGCTCAATTCTTTGCCCGCTATATGATTGAATGCAGGAAGGGAAATTTTTACCAGAAGAAAGGCGACAGTTAATGCAAATAATGTAATCAAAACAGATTCAGACAAAAATTGTTTAATAAGATCAAATCTTCCTGAACCGGCCACTTTTCGTACGCCAACCTCTTTTGCGCGCCTGGAAGCACCTGCTGTAGATAAATTAATAAAATTGATACAGGCTACTAGCAACATAAAAATAGCAACACCAGAGAAAATATATACATAAGATATATTGCCGCCGGGCTCAAACTCGTTACTGGTATTTGAATTAAGATGTATTGCCGTTAAAGGTTGTAATATAAATCCAAGCTGATTCCCTTTTGTGCGGAACTGTTCAAGGCTTAAGCCCATTTGACTTTGGATTTGCGGCCCCATATATTTTTCTACCATTGCGGGCAAACGCGATTCCATCTTTTTTATATCGGCGCCAGGCTTTAATAAAAGATAAGTATGAAATCCCCCGTACATCCACGAATCAGATGTTGCATCAGGATAACCTGCCATCGACGCCAGCATTTCAAAATAAAAGTGAGAATTGACCGGGATATCCGCCATCACTCCTGTTACCTTATACAATGCCGAATCGCCATTTACTGAAAGCATTTTACCCAGCGCATCATCTGTTCCAAAATATTTTTCCGCTGTCGTTTTTGTTAATACAATGGTATGAGGCTGTAATAAAGCTGTTGTTGCATCACCTTTAATCATTGGGAGCGTAAATACGCTAAAAATATTCGGATCAACCATCGCTAACCTGTCACTCTTAAAAACCTTACTATCATATTCTACTTTTGGCATACCTAAATTCACTATTCTTACAGCATCTTCCACCTCAGGAAAATCATTTTTCAAAGTTTTTGCTACTGGCGCCATCACCACACTTTCATTTATCTTTCCGCCATTAACATTCGCCTGGAAAATGATCCGTGCAATACGATCTGCTTTTTTATTGAACCGGTCATAACTCATTTCATCCTGCACATACAGCATAATCACAAAAAAGGTAGCTATACCGATTGCCAACCCAAGTATATTGATGAAAGAAAATAATTTATTCTTCCTGATATTCCGCCATGCGGTTTTAAGATAATTTCTGAACATTTGAGATTTGAGATTTATTGTTTATGGCTTGTGGTTTTTGTAGCTGCAACTTGAAACCTACTTACTTCTTACTATTCCGTTCGGAGCGACTTCACAGGATTGACCACGGCTGCTTTAACAGATTGAAAGCTGATAGTGATCAGTGCGATAACAATGGATATTAACGCCGCTAACGCCACCATCCACCAGCTCACTTCAATTCTATAGGCAAAATCCTGCAACCATTTTGTCATTGCCCACCATGCGATTGGAGTTGCAATCACAATAGCAAGCAATACCAGCTTTACAAAATCTTTAGAAAGCATGGTAGTGATCCCCGCTACACTTGCACCCAATACCTTGCGTATACCTATTTCTTTATTGCGTTGCTCGGCCATGAACGCAGATAATGCAAACAATCCCAAACAGGCAATAATAATGGCAAGTACAGAAAAGCTGGTAAAAATATTTCCGGTGCGTTGTACATCGGCATACATATTGGCAAAGCGCTCATCCATAAAAGTATACCGCACCGGTTGGTTAGGAGCAAAATTTTTCCATAGGGCAGAGATAGCACTTACTGCCTGTTTTGCATCCCTGCCAATTATTTTTACAGAAATAATAGAAGCATTATTATTTTTTGTTGCTACCATACAAATTGGTCCCACTTCCTGCCTCACAGATTCAAAATTGAAATCTTCTAACACACCGATAACAGTAAACACCTGGTATCCATTGGTAATACGTGCCCCCACCGGCTCTTTCAGCCCAAGTCTTGTCACCATTGTTTGATTGATTACTACAGCAGCTGAATCGGAAGCAAAGTCTTTAGAAAAATTTCTTCCTGCTACCAGCTTCATGCCCATAGTTTTAATGTAATCGTAATCAATATTCCAGAACTGGCCAGGTTGCCCCGGGTCTTCTTTTGCTCTTCCTTCTTTATAAAAAGTGTTGCCATTTCTTTTTGTTCCTGAAACAGGCAGGAAATCGCTCACTGCAACTGATTTTACCTGCGACAGTTTCAGCAGTTCTTCTTTAAAGCTTTTTGTTTTATCACCCAGTGTATTAGTACCTTGTATCAACATAACCTGGTCTTTATCAAAGCCAGATTCTTTGTGCAGGATATAATGTGTTTGTTTATAAATAACCAGTGTACTGATGATAAGAATAATAGATATGGAAAACTGAAAAACCACCAATCCGTTTCTTAAAAAAGAATTTTTAGCTCCACGGCTAAGTTGTCCTTTTAAAACTTCTATAGGTTTAAAAGAGGAAAGGTAAAATGAAGGATATAATCCCGCAACAATACCAATTACTGCAATAGCAACGGTAACTAATGGTAATAACCACCAGGCATTCCATGGAATAGCTAATGATTTACCTGCCAGTACATTGAAATAATGCAGAGAAACAGCAGCGATAATAATGCCTAATGCAAACGACAAGCCACTGTATAAAAATGATTCGGTGAGAAATTGCAGGATCAATCCCCTGCGATAGGAACCTACCACTTTGCGGAGCCCGATTTCTTTTGCCCTGTTAGCAGATTTGGCAGTAGAAAGATTAATAAAATTAATGCAGGCTATTATAAGAATAAAACATGCGATAGCGCCGAACAGCCATACAAATCTTATATCGCCTTTTTCCAAACCATCATCAATACCCGCAGAATATAAATGTATTTTTTTGAGAGGTTGTGCAAGTAATCTGGCATTTTTTTCAATATCATCTGCTCTTGTAAATCCATCGGCTCTTAATGCAGGAGCATAATACTTTGTCATTATAAGTTTAAGCTTACTTTGAAAATGTGCCGCGTCAGTACCGGGTTTCAGCAAAACGTAAGTATCGTAGTTACTTGCCATCCAGGTAGATTGTTCTCCATCCCAAAGCTGGTACCCGGTCATAGTCAGCAAAAAATCATATTTGAGATGAGAAGCAATGGGAAAATCTTCTATTACACCACCCACTTTAAACAATCTTTTTGTATCATCATTCAGGATCATTGTTTTTCCAACAGGGTTTTGCCCCGGGAAATATTTATCTGCTTTGCGTTTAGTAAGTACAATAGTATTTGGTTCTGCAAGTGCCTTTGTTCTCTCTCCGTATACCATAGGTATCTCAAGTATATCCAGCATACTCTGGTCGGCATAACTAAACCCACTCTCAAATGTATTCTCCTGTACATCGGAGCTTCTTATCTGGTTGCTGCCGGCGCCATAAAATAATGGGCTAGCCATTAGCCGGCCGGCTTGTTCTACTTCCGGAAAACTTTCTTTTAACACTTTAGCCATAGGTGCCGGCCAGGAACTACCTGTCAGCAATTTTCCATCAAACATATACTCACCTGTTATACGATAAACCCGATCCGCCGTTTTCCATGATTGATCATAACTCAATTCATCCTTTATGTATAATGCAATAAGCATACATGCAGCAATGCTTAATGCAAAACCACCAATTTTAATAGCAGCATACATCTTTTCTTTGCGTAGTTGCCTGATTGCGATTTTGAAATAATTTTTGAACATGTGTTGGTTTGAGATTTGAAATATAAAAAGCGGTTAACCATTAGCCGATGACTGACTGCTGATAGCCGGTAGCTTATGGCTGACTGCCGTTATCAATGCCAATAGTTATGCCAGCATGCTAATTAATTATAAATAAATGTATTACCATTTAGTTCAACAGTAAAGTGTACGAAAACGTACAGTAGCTGCACGGTGACGGACAGGAATAGTTTATAGTTTTGCCACAAATTAAAAACCGTTGCATATTAACAAAGGTGCCTGCAACCTTTAACTTTTACCCTACCTGTTAAACTTGTGGAAAATGCATCAGCTATACTTTGCTTCAACTTTACGAAATTTGCAGGATGTCAACCTTTTCTCATTTACACGTTCATACACAGTATTCATTATTAGACGGCGCTGCATCCATCAGCAGCCTTTACCAGAAAGCCATTAAAGATAATATGCCCGCGCTTGCCATATCAGATCATGGTAATATGTTTGGCGTTTTTTCATTTGTGGCAGAAGCATATAAGCATAAAGTAAATCCTGATGATAAGAAAAGCCCGTTAAAAGTAAAGCCTGTTGTAGGCTGTGAGTTTTATATAACAGAAAGCCGGCACAGGAAGGTTTTTTCTAAAGAAGAAAAAGACCCCAGGCACCACCAGATACTATTAGCCAAAAATGAAATTGGATATAGAAATTTAACAAAACTCACATCGCTCGGTTTTATTGAAGGGATGTACAGTAAATATCCGCGTATAGATAAAGAACTCATCAATAAATACCACGAAGGGTTAATTGCAACCACCTGCTGCCTTGGTGCATTGGTGCCGCAAACCATATTAAAAAAGGGAGAAGAAGAAGGAGAGAATGAGTTTAAATGGTGGCTGAATATTTTCCAGGATGATTTTTACGTGGAACTGCAGCGGCATGGCATACCTGAACAGGAAAAGGTAAATAATATACTCCTCAAATACGCGAAGAAGTATAATGTAAAAGTTATTGCCTCTAACGATTCACATTATGTGGATCAGAAAGATTTTAATGCGCATGATATTTTGTTGTGCATAAACACCGGCGAAAAAATAGCTACGCCGGCATTGCGTGAATTTACCGACGATGATGTACTGATAAAAAACAAACGCTTCGCATTTCCTAATGATCAGTTCTTTTTTAAGACAACACAGGAAATGAAAGCTGTGTTTCATGATCTTCCTGAAGCAATAGACAATACCAACGAAATTGTTGGCAAAGTTGAGGTACTGGATCTGAAGCGGGATATCCTTCTCCCCAACTTTCCTATTCCAAAAGAATTTCAGGTGCACGACGATAATAACCTGAATCAGTGGGAATACCTGAAACACCTCACTTTTGAGGGTGCGCATAAACGTTATGATCCGTTTACGGCCGAAATTGAAGAACGGCTCAACTTTGAATTGTTCACCATAAAGTCAATGGGCTTTGCGGGTTACTTTTTAATTGTGAGCGATTTCATCAAAGCCGGCAGGGATATCGGTGTGTTTGTTGGCCCCGGCCGTGGTTCCGCTGCAGGCTCTGTGGTGGCCTATTGCATCGGCATCACCAATATCGATCCCATAAAATACAACCTGCTGTTTGAGCGCTTTCTCAATCCCGACCGTAAAAGCATGCCTGATATTGATACGGATTTTGATGATGAAGGCAGACAGAAAGTTATTGAATATGTTGTAGACAAATACGGCAAAAACCAGGTAGCGCAGATCATCACCTACGGTACTATGGCTGCCAAAATGAGCATTAAAGATGTAGCCCGCGTAATGGATTTGCCGTTGCCCGATTCAAACGCGCTGGCAAAGCTGGTGCCTGAAAAGCCAGGCATTTCTCTTAAACGTGTGCTGCATGCGCCATTAACTTCCAAAGACGGTGAAAAATCGCTGGAAGAAAAAGAAGGTTTGTCATCTGATGATCTTGAAAATGTAAAACGCCTGCGCCAGCATTATGATGGTAATGATATGCAGGCAAAAGTGTTGCACGAAGCAGAGATACTGGAAGGTTCAGTGCGCAATACCGGTATACATGCGGCAGGCATCATCATTGCTCCTAAAGACCTTACCGAACTATTGCCTGTTGCCACTGCAAAAGATTCAGATTTGTGGGTTACACAAATTGAAGGTAGCGTGATTGAAGAAGCAGGTGTAATCAAGATGGACTTCCTCGGTTTAAAAACATTGAGCATTCTTAAAACCGCGCTGGGTTTAATAAAGCAGAATCATAATGTAGATATTGATCTTGATAATATTTCGCTGGAAGATGAAGGCACCTACAGGCTGTACCAGCGTGGCGATACCAACGGCACATTCCAGTTTGAAAGTATGGGCATGCAAAAGTACCTGCGTGAGCTGAAGCCAGATAAGTTTGATGACCTCATAGCGATGAACGCGTTGTACCGCCCTGGTCCGTTGGCTTATATTCCCAACTTTATTGACCGCAAACACGGCCGTGAACCCATTACCTACGATCTGCCGGAGATGGAAGAATATCTTTCAGAAACCTACGGCATTACCGTATACCAGGAGCAGGTAATGCTGCTGTCGCAAAAACTGGCAGGCTTTAGTAAAGGCGATGCTGATATTTTGCGTAAGGCAATGGGTAAAAAGCAAAAAGCCGTGCTTGATAAAATGAAAGCACAGTTTATTACAGGCGCAACAAAAAACGGGCATAACGCGCAGGTGCTGGAAAAGATCTGGACAGACTGGGAAGCCTTCGCCCAATATGCGTTCAACAAATCGCACTCCACCTGCTACGCGTTTGTGGCCTATCAAACCGCGTATTTAAAAGCGCATTATCCATCGGAGTATATGGCGGCGGTATTGAACCATGCAGGCGCTATTGAAAAGATCACCTTTTTTATGGAAGAATGCAAGCGTATGGGGTTAAAAGTACTTGGGCCGGATATTAACGAATCGAACCGCGGTTTTGCCGTAAATAATAAAGGAGAGATCCGTTTTGGATTAGGTGGTTTAAAAGGTGTGGGCGAAGCTGCCATTGAAGGCATAATTGACGAAAGAAAAAAAGGCGCATATAAATCCATATTCGACCTTATAAAAAGAGTTAACCAGCGGGTAGTGAATAAAAAATCACTGGAATGTCTTGCCTACTCCGGCGCTTTTGATTGCTTTACCGACCTGCACAGGGCGCAGTATTTCTTTACACCGCAGGGCGATACATCAACAGGGTTGGAAAAGATAGTGAAGTTTGGTAATGTATATCAAAACCAAAACGTGCATGCCACCAATACATTGTTCGGCGATTTGCAGATGCCTGATGTAACACCTCCTAAAATTCCGGATTGCCCGCCATGGACATTAACGGAATTGCTGGATCATGAAAAAGATATTACCGGCATCTTTTTAAGCGGGCACCCGCTGGATCATTTCAGGTTTGAAATGCGGCATTATAATATCACTACCATCGCGGATTATAATGAACATAAGGATAATATGAGCCCGCAACTGGCATCGCGAACCCTGAGGATAGCAGGACTTGTATCTGATGCACAGCACAGGATAACCCGCAATGGAAAACAGTTTGGCGTATTTGCGTTGGAAGATTATACCGGTAAAACAGAGATAGCATTGTTTGGGGAAGATTATGTGCGGTTTAAAGATCATTTCAGCCTGGGCAACGTATTGTTTGTAACCGGCAACTTTAAACCACGCTGGAACAGTACTACCGATTTTGAGTTTAAGATCAGTGGAGTAATGTTGCTTGAAACGGTAAAAAGAACCTTAACGCAGCGTTTGCAGATTGAGCTTCATCCCAAATTGCTGAACGAGAAAATGGTAGGTTTTGTGGATGAGAATATCAGGAAACACCCGGGTAAAACAAGTATCAGGTTTGTGTTTTCAGAACCAAAAAATAAGTTAAAAGTTTGCATGTATACGCTGGAACGAGGCTTTGAAATGAATGACGAAATGACGGCTTTCCTGGATGCAAATCCTGATATTGATGTGAATGTGACCACTTTACAGAAATAAGACAAAGCCAAATTGTCTAATGCACATGTGTGGATAATGACAGTTGTGCTTATTCAAACTAATGGACTTAAATTTGCTCTCCCTATTAACCGGGTACGAAACCATAGATCAGGAAAAGAATATGGTTTAAATTAACAGCCCTGAACAATTTTATAAACGAAATAATAAACTGTAATTATTATGGCACTTGAATTTACTGATGCAAACTTCCAGGAAAAAGTATTAGACTCCGATAAATTATCTGTAGTTGATTTTTGGGCAGAATGGTGCGGACCCTGCCGTGCAATCGGGCCGGTTATTGAAGAGCTCAGCAAGGAATACGATGGCAAGATAAATGTTGGTAAAGTAAATGTAGATCACAACCCGCAGCTATCCATCAATTATGGCGTAACCTCTATTCCCGCTATATTGTTTGTAAAAGACGGTAAAGTGGTAGACAAGCTGGTTGGCGCCCAGCCCAAAGGCAATTTTGTAAAAAAGATTGAGCAGCACATAGCATAAGATCTGTGTTTAAAATAAGTTGAGGCTGTTTCGCAAGAAGCAGCCTTTTTTATATTTATATTTCAAAAACAATTTTTATCTTTTGCATATAATTGTCGTTTGCAACCCCGCCGCTCCGCTGCGGTAAATTATAATTGTGTTACCGGCTGCATTGCTGCTATCGGCGTTTCTTGCCACGCTCGCTTGTACGTTCGGTAATACTATTCGGTAAATAACAATCCTGTTACTAAATACAATATCATTGATTAATCTTTAGTGAAGGTGAGGAATAATTTGTGAGAGGTGAAGCGGCAGACCTGAGATTTTTACGTTTAATATTTTACGTTTTACGTCTCACATTTCCAGTTTCACGTTTATAAAATAAAACGCTCATGTAACTGAGCGGGCGAAGCCATGCAAAACACCCAACCAAAAATTACGCTTATACCTTTAGCGCATAAAGGCAGTATGTGGATAGGCATACGGTTTCCACGTTTACCTGTATTGCAGCAGGCGGCACGAAAAACCAGGCAAATAAAATGGAGCGACTCCAATAAATGCTGGTATCTGCCATTTACCAGAGCATGTTATAATGAGTTGGTAAAAAATATTGAACCGTTTGCTATTATTGACAACAGCGCCTTAAAGCAATACAAAACAGCTGATGCAAATACGACTGTAAATCCGGCAATCAATGTTCAGGCATTATCTAAGCCCGCATTAGCCAACAATATAAAACCTGCGGCATACATTAATCCGGTTAACCGCCACGTGTTACCCGCAATGCGTCAATCGCTGGTATTAAAAGCATATAGCCCATCAACCATTAAAACATACCTGAATGAGATGAGCATTTTTTTACAGGCTTTAAAAGCAACCCCTGCAGATACGCTTCCGGTTAATCGTATTAAAAGTTACCTGCAATATTGTTTTGAAAAGCTGAAGCTGAGTGAAAACACTTTACACAGCAGGATAAACGCGCTGAAATTTTATTATGAGCAGGTATTGAGAAGAGAGCGATTTTTTTGGGAAATACCGCGGCCGAAAAAGCCGTTGCAGTTGCCATATTTTTTTAACCAGGATGAAATAGCTATTATTATTAAGTCGGCAGGAAATATTAAACATAAAACGATGCTCATGCTGACTTATTCATCAGGTTTGCGGGTGAGTGAGGTGGTTAATTTAAAAACGGCAGATATAGATAGCAGGCGCATGATCATAATGATACAACAGGCTAAAGGTAAGAAAGACAGAATAGTAAAATTGAGCCCGGTATTGCTGATTATGTTACGCGAGTACTGGAAAAAAGTAAAACCATCTTTAAAAGGTTATTTATTTCCAGGTCAATATCCTGGTGAACCTTACAGCAGCCGGAGTTTACAATTGGTACTTGCAGCCGCAAAGAAAAAAGGAGGCATTTTAAAGCCCGGAAGTATACATGCATTGCGGCATAGTTTTGCAACACATTTGCTTGATAGGGGAACCGATGTTACCCTTATTATGAAATTGCTTGGGCATAATGATATTAAAACCACGCTACGTTATTTGCATGTAACGAACCGGGATATGCTGCAAATAATCAGTCTCCTTGACGATTTAAAATTATAGTTTCATAAATTGTATTTGCGAAAGTTTTAAAGAAGTCAACAATATTTATAAACATTTGGAAAATAAGGCGATAACAAAAAAAGCGAAAGTTTTAGGAGGAGAAAACTTTCGTATATTTATGAGTTATGCGCAACCCTACATGCAAGCTTGCAAATCCTCTAAAAATTATGCCTCATAGCACCCTAACTATTATGAAAATTCATATACTATCTGTGTTCATCATAATATCATGCAAAGGGTTTTCTCAACAGGGAACATTGTTAATATCCGCAATAACAGAACATGGAATTATTATGGCTGCGGATTCGAGAGGGTGTATTTACGGAACAGGCGACCACGCTACTTTACCGTTGGCTTATTATGATAGCGCATGTAAGATTTTTCAATTAAAACAATTTATTATTAGCATTGGTGGTGCAAGCGGCATTGGTCAGAAATATTACTCAGAGATAATAAACTCATTCAATAAAATAGAATTCCAAGATACCAGTCTTATAAATACATTTAGAGCCTTTTTAAACTATATGGACAAACATTATCCCGTTGCTTTGTTTCCAGAAAGAAAGTCTAATAAATTTCTTTTAGGAGGATATGTAAATGGTATTCCACAGATTATGGCCATAGACAGCTCTCGAGAATTAATTCGTTTCGAGGGAACATTGACAAGCGATTCAGCCTCGCATCGCTACTTTGAGACTAACAATGCTAAGCCTCAGCTTAGTATTGTTGACTTAATTGAACAGACCATTTATGATTATGCTAAAGGCGAAAAAAAAGAGTACCTGGTTGGAGGACCAATATCATTTGTTTTAATTAAATCCAACAATGAAATAGTGTGGCTTAAAAATAATTTTTCTCAAAATAATTACAGAGAGCCTACCGAGTTCTATAAAGCGGTGGAACAGGGTCGTATTCAAATGCATTATCTTGTGCCAGACGGAAAGAAAAAACTTTTTATGCAAGTTGAACAATGACGGTATTTGACAAATCGAAGGGAAGCGCATAACATTCAGTTTTGCGTCAGCAGGGGGCGACAAATAGATCCTCATCGGCAGTACTACTATCAGCCACATATCTGGCTGACCGAACGCTAATGAATAATAAAATATATTCTCAACTTTTGTACCTTACATCTGCAGCAGTTCCAGGCTGGACGTTTTTCAAATGCCCTGCCGAACGCAAAGCTGCTAACCGTTGTGCGGCATTAATATGACATCTTCTAACGACTTTGACTTTTTTTTGAAAAATGGGTTTATAGAAGGACTCAGTGAAGGTTCTTCTATGAACATTTTGTTGACAAAGTATGGAAATGACAACTGGTATGTAAAAGAAATAGAAAACAATGGGCTTATTTATGGTATTATTAAAATCGGCTTTATAGAATTTCACATTTATAACGAACAAATAAGTGGTATCAGCTATAGACCAGACTTACCCTTTGACAAAAAAGACTTCAAGAATATCCAAATTCCTTGGATTTATAAAGTTGTTGACATATCCGATATTGAAAACAATTTGACAACTAAAAAAATTGAGTATAAAAAGTATATTGTAAATGGACCTAAAAACACCTTTAGAACTGCGGGTGCGGACTTATTAATTACAGATGGTGGACATACTTTTATTGACACCGAAGGTGGGGTGACTTTTTTGTTTGACACTAATGAAAAAACACGCAGACTTGAGGTGTATCAAATTTGCAAATACTATGACATTCACAAACAGAAAGAAATTTAACGACCGCACAACATTGGGTTTTATGCAAGTTGGGCTGACGGAATAAGCCTCATCTTTTGTACACGTCCCAGCTTCAGTTCGGTCAGACGAATATCTATCAACTTTAGTTCTTAACTTCAACAAAATATTTTCAATCGGCAGCGGTTATCAGCAGACGGAATACTAATTCCCAACCTGCATAAAGCCCTGTTCGTTAGCTGGCATTTCGTGGGACACCCTACAACAAACAAAAACAGACTAACGTTGTGCAACAAAGCAATTAAATGAAAGTAATATTTCAATTTTTTGTAACCGCTTTCCTGACAATGATTTTGCGCGGTGACTGTTTTGCCTGCAGTGTCTGTAAAGTAACTGTAAACGGACGGACTTATTTAGGCAATAATGAAGACAGTTGGAGAATCGGTTCGCGGATTTGGTTTGAAAATAAAACTTTCGGAAACTTCGGTGCAATATATGTTGGTTATGACGATAATTTTCCCCAAGGAGGAATGAATGAAGCAGGACTTGCTTATGACGGTCTGACAATCTATCCAAAATCTGTAACCCTTGATCCATCAAAAACGACTGAGACAAACCCTGGTAAGTTTATAAGAGAGATAATGCAAAATTGCACAACCGTTGAAGATGTGAAAAATTACGCTATTAAATTCAACAGACCATTTAATAGCGGTGTACTTTTCTTCGCTGACAAATTTGGTAAATATTTGGTGATGGAGCCAGATACAATGACGATAGGCAATGACGCAAAATATATCATTGCTAACTTTTGCCCTTCCACTACATCTGATAAACAAAAACTAAACTTTGAACGCTACAAAAGAGGCAATGACTTTTTGTTTAATCATACCAACGACACTAATTCAAACTATTGTTTGTCTTTGGTAGACACAATGCACGAATGCAGAAATAAAATCGGCGATGGTACAATGCATTCGTTTATTGCCGATTTAGAAGGGGGCGAAGAATAAAGCCTCATCTTAGTGCTATTATCAGCTACATATCCGGCTGACCGAACACAGATGAACATCAGAATATATTCTCAACTTTTGTATCTTACACCGGCAGCAGTTCCGGGCTGGACGTTTTTCAAATGCCCTGCCGAACGCAAAGCTGCTAACCGTTACATGCCATTAGAATCATCATGCGAGTCTTTCTATACTTTATCTTATTGACACTTCTTGGTTGTTCATCTGGTTCGCAAGGGACAAACATTCAGACTGACACGACAAAATCTTTAACAAAGACCGACACGACACAACAGGGCGGCGATGACGTGGATTTTAGGCGAGAATTCATTTCGCTTTATCAAAAACCTATCTTTATTGATACATCCTTTGTTGACAATGACAAGAAGTACGAGATTGTTTTTCATCATTTCAGCAGCATGGACAATGGCTTGATTGTTCCTGTTAAGTACAATTTTGACACGAACGAAGATTTCATAACACACAACTTCGTTTCCGACCTGATAGTGTTTACAGGAAAGGACACAATTTTTGAAAAGCACATTACCAAAGCAATGTTCAAATCTTTGCTTGACACGTTAGACACGCCGCTAAACAAATATGCAACATTGCTTTATCCAACTCTTGACATAAACAACGACAGCATTCAAATCCATTATAGTATTTCAATTCCAGTAACAGACGTCGGCATTGGCGTAGACATTAAGTTTGACAAAAATGGAAGTTACGTTATCAGACAATAAACGGCATGTAACATTCGGTTTAGCAATATGGCGGCGCGACGAATATATGCTCAGCTTTTTGTTCGCTAATCGGCTTCAGTTCCGGCTGACGAACCTGCCTGCCGGTAGGCAAGTAACGCCGGGCAGTAGAATAAACAATGAACTTTTAGTTATATATTTAGCAGCGGTTACGGGCAGACGAATCACGGAATTCCGCCACATCGCCAAGCCGTACCGTTGGCAGCAATATAAATGAAGACTCTTCGAATCATATTAACTATCATATTTATCGTAGTGCAATTTCAGCTATTAGCTCAAACACCGTACAATCCACAAAAAAAGTTTGAAGTAGAACAATTACAAAAGGATTTCAAAGTGCTTCGGAACGTTTTAGAAGGAGTGCATCCGGGATTATACAGATATTCCAATAAGGAAACAATTGAATCTCTATCTAATTCCGCCTATAATCAGATCATCAGTCCAATGACCGAAATTGAGTTTTACAGGATTATAAATAGAATGGTTACTGCGGTTAGGGATGAACATACATTTGCCCTTCTATCAAAAGCTTATTGGGATTCGCAAATTGGACAAGCTGTATATGACAATTCAGTTGACGGCGGCAAAGATTTATTATTTCCTTTTTTTGTCAAGATAATTGATAATCGACTCTATATAGACAATAATTTGAGTGATGACCTTTCTTTAAAGCGAGGAGACGAAATATTGCAAATTAATGGACAAACTGCTCAGAAAGTTTTAGAGATACTTTTGCCAACAATCCATACAAACGGGTATATAGAAACATTTAAAAAAAGAAATCTTGAACAATTTTCAATGCATCAAACTTATAATCGGTTTATTGTTCATTATGCGTTGTTTATTGGCATGCCTGATACTTTTAAGCTAAAAATAAAGCGTTATGGAAGTGAACAAATTAAAACGGTGAACATTGCTGCGTTAACTTCAAAAACTATTTATCAGCATTATTGGAGGCGGTATTCTACATTAAACGATCCGAAGAAACACAAAGAAAATCCTTATGAGTTTAGGTTGTTAAATGATTCAATTGCTTACTTAAGACTTTCAGATTTTCATGATTATGCCTGGCTAAAATATAATTACAGCACATCAACAGAATTCAAAAGCATTGCAGACATTCTTCGGAAGAAATCAATAAAAAATCTCGTTATTGACTTGAGAAATAATGAAGGTGGAGATTTGGGAATTGGGATGAAACTTATGCCTTATATAACCACTGGCACATTTCAGCCATACCAATATCACGAAGTAAACAATTACAGGTTTCTTGAACTGAAAGCTTATTTTACAGATTCCACAGCATTTCCCAATTATCCGGACGAACTTTTTATAGCTCAGAAAAATGGCGGTTTTAGAAGTAACCCGCAATATAAAACTGAAAACTGGTCAAGACCAATGCAACCAGACTCTAATAATTACAAAAACAATTTGTATGTTCTTGTCAATGGGGCTACGGGCTCTGCTGCTTCTGTTTTTGCGACGCTTATAAGAGTGAATAGAAAGGATGCAGTTTTTGTAGGTGAAGAATGTGGCGGCGATATGGAAGGACCTGTTTCAGGATCGGGGACTGACATTACTTTGCCTAATACCAAAATCAGGGTGGACATTCCATGGATTAAAAGAGTTGTGAATCTGAATGGTTATAAGAACACTAAAGGTCATGGAATACAACCTGACTATGATGTCACTCCTTCGGTAAAAGATTTTACTAATAACGTGGACACGGAATTAGATTTCGTCATTTCTCTCATTGGGAATAGAAAGAAATAAAACAGATACTGCTGCCAACAGGCGGTTTGGCAATATGGCGGCATGACGAACATATCCTCAGCTTTTTGTTCACTATTCGGCTTCAGTCCCAACTGACGGATAACGCCGGGCAATAGAATAAACAATGAACAATTATTTATATATTTAGCTTCGGTTACGGGCAGACGAATCACGGATTTCCGCCACATCGCCAAGCCGTACCGTTGGCTGCAACTGCAACTCACGGTATCAAACTTTATCAAGACTTGACATTTGCAAATGACAAGAACTAAGAAATTAAAAATTTGGACACTCATTACTCATGGACTTATTATAATCGGAGCAGGGCATGGAATACTATTTTTGTTTTTTATTGAGATTTTCTCGTTTCCATATTTGACAAAAGATAGTTTCAGCTTTTTATTTAATGGCGTTGATAATCATTTTGCAGTTGTTGGTTTATTAAGTTTGTTAGGACAAATTGCTATATTATTTTCATTATTTAATCGCAGACAAAATTTAAAAGATGTATTTCAAGTCGTTGGACTTATTTTATTCTGGCTTAGCATTATTTATTTCACGTATGACACGACTAAAGACTCATATACTCATATCGCTTTAGTCACAGCTATTCCATTTTCCATTTGTACAATCATAACTTTTCTCGGACAATTATTAAAAAAATTTTATGACTGGATTCTTGACAAATAAGCAGCAACAGCCAACATTCAGCTTGGCAATATGGCGGCTAGACGGATATATTCTCGGCTTTTTGTTCGCTGTTCGGCTTCAGTCCCGGCTGACCGATAACACCGGGCAATAGAATAAACAATGAACTTTTAGTTATAAATTTGGCATCGGTTACGGGCAGACGAATCACGAAATACCGCCACATCGCCAAGCCGTACCGTTAGCAGCAACCTCAACAGACCGTCCGTCAAAAACACAGCAGTTAGAATGAAGCATATTTTTCTTATCGTACTGACAATAGTTATCATCTTGACAGGAATTTTTCTTCCTTTCATTCACGGGGACTATGACCATTTTGCGGTTGGACTTTCCTATATTTTTCAATTTGGGGTTTTCTCATCATTGCTACTTGTTCCGACAGGGCTGATTTGGTTAATATTAAACATCACTAATAGACAAAATAAGCAAACAGTAAAATATCCGTTATATCTTAAAAGAGCGACTTTCGTTATAGCAATAATTATTACTTTGGCATCAGCACTTGGTGCTTTTGCTTCGGACAATAGGTTTTCAGCAATCGCAATTTTAGGAATAGGCTTATGCCTCTTTTTAATCCGCAGAAGAATAAACTTACTACCTATTCCAAACAGTATTATTCCGTATTACCTCATTATTATACCACTGACAGTAGTGTCTATTCGTTTGGCATATTTTGAAAAAACAAAAGAAAAAAGCACGGACTTTGTAATAAAACAGAGCGAACAGTTAATTGCGGACATAGAAGGGTATAAAAATACAAATGGACATTATCCGCCTTCGCTGTTATCAACCATTGAAGATTACCACACCGGAGTTTCGGGCATTCCAAAATTTTACTATGAACTCAAAGGAAACGCTTACAATTTGTATTTTGTACAGACATCAAATATGTTGGGTACTGAAGAAATAGTGATGTATAACAAGTTAGATGAACAGGAAATGACGGTACACAATCAAGACTTGCTAAGAATACCTTATGACAATATCATTCACGGACATCATAAAGTACAGCAACTACCGCAAGGACATTGGAAAATATTTTACTTTGATTAATCGGCTGACAAAAGGGTCTGCAGCTAACATTGGGTTTTATGCAAGTTCGGCTCGACATTGTAACATCAGGTAATTGCAAGTCCCAGCTTCAGTTCTGTCAGACGAATAACTATCAGCTTTTGTACTTAACTTCAACAATATATTTTCAATCGGCAGCGGCTATCAGCAGACGGAATACTAATACCCAACCTGCATAAAGCCCTGTTCGTTATGGGCAAGGCTAACAGACCGTACTCCGTAAGACAGAACTGACAGAATGGAACTTTGGAACTACATACAAATTTTAGGACAGCAAAAACAAGGTTGGCTTTTCAAAAGAGACAATCTTGAAGAACGACTTAAGGCCTTGACTAAAATTTTGGAATTTGGTTATCCAAGTTCAATTCAGAATATAATGCCATTTCTCAAAGACGGCAACAAAGAAATTCAACAGACAACGTGTAACGTAATAATTGAACTATTCAAGAAAATTGAAACAAAGAAAGGTTTTTACGATACCTTAAAACATTGTGACATTTCCAAATCAGACATTGATTTTTTCAGCCAAAATTTCTCACAACAAGAATGCTTAACTCTCTACTCGATTGCTACACTTAACAGTAGTGGTTATGTTAGAGAAAAGGCAGTTAAAAGACTTGCCGAGACAAATAATGAAAAAGCAATCCCATTCATCGTTTACAGATTGGCTGATTGGGTTCAAGCCGTTAGACAAACAGCTTTAATAAGCATTGAAAATTTCAAAAAGCCAGAGTTTATCAATGCACTTGTTAACAACCTTACAATTTTTGAATGGTTACAGAAAGTTGAAAGAACTGATTTGAGTTCGGTTCATTCTGATATTATGAACTTTGTAGTGGTAAAGAATAAAAGCTTTGTAATTAAAAACTTCAAAACCTTTTCAGACAGAACAAGAATTGTAATTGCAAAACAAATTTCAAGCTCTACAAGTATCGAACTTGATGAATTGAAAATCTTACTAAATGACAAGCATTTTTTTGTTCGCAATTTTGCGTTATTTCATTTTGACAAATTAAACCAAAATGAAATTGACAAACTTTTAAAAGATAAATCTGCAAGGATAAGATTACAGACACTTTACAATTTGAAAAGACGAGAAGATTTTTTAAAAATTTTATACACATTTCTTTCGGACAATTCAGCTTCAATTCGTGAGTTTGCTCGTTATACACTAAAAAACAATATTTCTGACTTCCCGAAAATCTATGAAGACAACTTAAAAAACAAGATAAATATTATTGGTTCATTGAGCGGACTTGCTGAAACAAACGGAAAGAATTTTGTTGAAAGTATAATTCCGTATTTGACTGACACAAAAATAAAAATACGCAAGACAGCATTTTTGGCACTTAAACTATTGGACAACGATAAAGCTTATGATTTTGCCTTACAAAATTTGGACAGCGAATACATAGGAATACGAAATATCATAATTGAATATTTTTCAAATACGGCGACAAATGAAGTTTTACAAAAGGCAAGAGAAACTTATGTAAACGGACAATATGAATTAAAGAAATCAATGCTTAAACTATTTAGTAAGGTTGGCAAATGGACAACTATTGCCGATATTATGATTGGAACTATTGACGATAACGAAAACATCAGACAATTAAGTTTAGGTTACTTGCAACAATGGCGAAACAAGGCGACAACTTATTTTACTCAACCAAAGCAAGGTGAACTTGAAAGAGCCAATCAAATGTTTCAATTTGCATTTGAAAGACACGAAGAAAAAAAATATTTTAATCAAAACCCATTGACAGGACTTGACTTTTACTTACGATAAACAGAGAAGCCCAGCCCATAATAAGGTATTGCCAAAAGCGGGGTTGAACGGCTTCGACTGGACATTTGTGCAAGGTTCAACGTTCGTTATTCTATTGATCTATTGTGCTAAAAATCCCCGTCTTCGGCAATACCAGAACCGTTGTATGCCATTTACAGTCCTCACAACTGTTCGACAACATTGAGCCAAAAATCCCCCAATTTTAATGTAAGTTTTATGAAGGAATTAAATATCACCATAACAGGTAAGCTGGTAAAATCAGTTGTATTCGGAATCAGTTGTTCAATCCTTTTTTCATTAATCCTTCACTTATTCAGCAGGGTCGGCTATAACGCATCAGCGAATAATTTTGACTTTATGGGTAAGTACAAAGGAAGCGGCTGCGAAAATTCTATATTAAATTGGTATCAATTGACCTGTCCTTTAAAAGAAGAACACCGGTTTGAACCCGATGGTTTAAATGTATGCGATGCCATAGATATGCAATACGACTTTAACAGTAATAGAATTTCAGCAATTCTAAAATCCTTTTTAAATCAGCACATTATTTTCTTGTTGGGAACAGCATTAGTATCTGGGATTCTCTTTTACTACAGAAACTCAATCAAAATACGGTACCAAAAATGAACCTATGATTATGAAACAGTATGCAGACGTATTCATAATAAATATTTCAGCTATCGTTATTGGCTTGACTGTCTATTATTTTATTGGGCAAAAATCCGAATTACCAATTTCAATTATTGTTGCCGGCATTTCAATTTCCTTTGGAATCAGACAATACAAAATTGAAAATGATAAAAATGTTCAAGGAATTATTTATTGCATTTAATCAGAGATATGATGAGAGATTTAATAATATCCTAAATGATATTGATGCCAAGACACAGCTACAAGAAGCATATATTTTGACTGAATCCGAAAAAAATCTTGTTGTTGACTATTTGAATTTATGTGCAGAAGAATATTTATGGTATAAAAAACAGAGGATTGACAAATCAGCCTGGCTCTCCTGGGAAAATGGAATGATTTACTATTTAAAGATTAGACCCATTAAAGAGATTGTTGAAAGAGAGAAGAAACAAAAAGACTCATACTATGGACTGTTTGACAAACTGAAAATATAAAAACGGCATACAACATGGGGTTTGCTGCTATGCTGGCTGACGAATAAATCATAATCTTTTTATTCGCTAATCAGCAGCAGTTCGGGCAGACGTAATTCTATTGTGCTTTTGTTCTTAACTTCAACATCAGTAATTCTATTGGGCTTCGGTACCGGGCTGACGGAACACAGAATACCAGCACAGCAGCAAGCCTATTCATTGTATGCCACTACGGACAACCCTAACAATGCAAGGACAATGGTACTTTTTGAATTTTCGCCGAGCCAGTTTTTGACGGACTATGTTCGGACGTATCGGCTTGTGCATTTTCAATTTACCAATTCTCAACAGTCATTCTGCAAACCCTACCCGCCAAAACCTGAACATTGCCTGACTTTTTATCCAAGAGATTGTGAAAACGTTGAATACGCAGAAAGCGGCAAAAAAGCAGGTGACCTAAAAGCCGTTTTGTTTGGACAGCAAACAGAAGTTTCCAACCGCTATGTAGGAAAAGATTTTCTCCTTTTTCAGATAGTATTTAAGCCGGGGGCTTTGTACCGCATTACAGGAGTTCCGTCTTACGAAATAACCAATAGTTATTTAGACGCAGAGCTTTTTTTCAATAAAGAAGTCAAAGAAGTAAATGACCGCTTAAATGATTCCCCTAATTACAACGAAATGGTGTCGGTTATAGAAATGTTTCTTTTGAGACAAATCAAAATGAAATCGTATGACTTTCACCGAATGGATATGATAAATGAAATGATTATTAAAAATTCTGACAACCGGACAGTTGACTGGCTTGCTAAAGAATCCTGCCTATCCATACGACAATTTGAAAGAGTGTTTGCTGAAAGAATGGGAGTTTCGCCAAAATACTATACAAAAGTGGCAAGATTTGAAAACGCTTTCCGAATGAAAAACAAATATCCTCATTTAGATTGGTTGACGATTGCCTTGCATTGCGGCTATTACGATTATCAGCACTTGGTTAAAGATTATAAGAACCTGACGCAGAAAACACCAACCGAGTTTCATCATTTAGACCTTTCATCGCCTGAAAGGGTATTTGGCGACAAGGACACTTATTAAACTTTGTCGTTTTTTTACCACTATCTTTTTTGCATTGCGTTTCAACTTGTACAAAAATTAAAACAATGCAAAGAAGAAAATTCTTATTGACAACAGCGGCTGCATTGCCTGCTGTTGCAATCGGGCAAAATCTAAACACACCCGATGACAGAACAACAAAAGGCTTTGTAGTAAAAGCAAATGAAAGCCGGTTTGATGAAACTACTTTGTTAGGTGGAAAGAGTCCTAACAACATTAAAGTATCATCAAAAGACACAGCTAACAAACTGACCGTATTTGAGTACATTGGCAACGAAAAAGGCGGACCGCCATTACATTACCATTTAAAACAAGATGAAATATTTTTCGTTGTTGACGGGGAATATCTATTTAAGGTAGGCGATGAAACCTATACATTAAAAACAGGCGACACTATTTTCCTTCCAAGAAAAGTTCCTCACACCTTTGCTCAACTGACAGATACAGGTAAAATGTTTTTTATGTTTCAACCAGCAGGAAAAATGGAAGATTTTTTCAGAGCAGTTGCCGCAAGTGCAGAAGATAGCGAAAAATATAAAGGCAGAGATTTATTTGCTGAACACGAAATGAAAATAGTTGGCCCACCATTGCAATTCTAAATGACGGCTAACTAAAGGCGGCATACAACATGGAGTTTTGTGCAAGTTGGGCGGACGGAATAATCATCAGCTTTTGTGCTACTATCGGCTTCGGTTTCGGCTGGACGAATTTCTATCAGCTTTTGTGCTCATCTTCAACAAAAAAATAAATCCAAGCAGCGGTTCCGGGCAGACGGAATACTATTTCCCAACCTGCACAAAGCCCTGTTCGTTGTGCGTCACCTTTAGACCAATCCCCAACTTGACCATTTAAAATAAAGTTTCTAATTTTGGAAACAAATGTTATCTTTGCAGAAACAATACTAATTGCAATACTTTCAGACAAGGTTTTTAGAAGAAGCAGACAAATTCATTGCAGGACTTGACCTAAAAGCCGCAAGAAAGGTTTTCTATAACATTGACCTTGCTGAACAAAGTAATGACCCAAAGCTGTTCAAAAACTTCAAAAAGACATCTGGGAATTTAGGACAAAGTTTGGTGGCGTACAAATCAGGCTGCTTGCATTTTGGGACAAAGACAATGAAACTGAAACTTTGGTTTTTGCTACTCACGGTTTTATCAAAAAAGTGGACAAAGTTCCGGCAAACGAAATTGAACGAGCAATTAATATCAGAAAAAAATATTTTGAGAGCAAACTTAAAAAATAACATTATGGCAAAGGCAGCAATGAAATCATACTCATTTGCCGAAATGAAAGATAAATACATCGGCAAGAAAGGCACAAAAGACAGAGACCAATATGAATATGAGCTTCGTATGGACGTTTTAGGTCGAATGATTAAAACGGCAAGACAGGAACGCAAATTGACACAAGAGCAATTAGGAAAGCTTGTAGGAGTGCAAAAAGCTCAAATCTCTAAATTGGAAAGTAGTGCAAACAGTGCGACAATTGATACCGTATTAAAAGTTTTCAAAGCATTAAAAGCGGACATACACTTTAATGTAACAATTGAAAAACAATACTTGCAACTGGTTTGACAATAAGGCGAACGCACAATATAGGAAGGCGGTTTGGCAATATGGCAGGGCGACGAATATATTCTCAACTTTTGTTCGCTATTCGGCTTCAGTTCCAACCGACGAACCTGCCTGCCGGTAGGCAAGTAACGCCGGGCAATAGAATAAACAATGAACATTTATTTATAAATTTAGCATCGGTTACCGGCAGACGAATCACGGAATTCCGCCACATCGCCAAGCCGTACCGTTGTACGCCACTTAAACCGACCATGCAAAAAATTACAGTTATTTTTTTCATAGCGACACTTTTAGGTTGCTCGAATAATCAGACCAACACAGACAAGAATGAAGCTGTAACTTCTGACACCACAACCTTTGTGGCTCAACCGCTGCAAATTGACAACGGAGTAGAAGAAGGTTGGGGTGCGGACATTAGACTTTCCATAGTTGAAAAAACTGAAAGCGACACAGCGAATATTTACAAAGCTCTTTCCTCATACAACGGACAACAATTGGGACTACTTGTTACTATACCTAAACGCAAGGAAGGTAATAAAGGATTTGGACAAGGGATTTCACTAAGAAGTATAGGAAGCCCAAGCGACTTCTTATTGCGGACATTGCACAAACTTTATAAACAAACGGTTGACACGACCGCAACTTTTGCAAAAGACATCAACGTAACTTATGTCAATTTAAAAGAGTTTGCAAAAGCTGTTGCAGGGCAAGAAGGACAATATACAGCAGCAAATGAATACAAACTGTTCTTTGAAGGTAAAAGTGACGAAGATTATGCAGAAATTTATTTAAACGTCAATCCAATTGACAACTGGATTGAATTACGAGAGAAAGACGAGGAGTACCGACCAATTTTATTACGTTTCCTGAGACAATAAGCGGCATACAACATGGGGTTTGCCGCTATGCTGGCGGACGGATAGGTTTCCAGCTTTCTGTCCGCTGTTCAGCTCCGGCTGACGAATATCAATTGGGCTTTTGGTTGTTATCTTGTACTTTTATTTCTTTATTGGGCTTCAGTTCCGGGCTGGACGAACTATGAATCCAGCACAGCAGCAAGCCCTGCTCATTGGCAGAAATATTTATGAAGACCAAAATTCCAAAAGCGTCAATCTTTTTACGACTTATTATTGGGTTGACAATAATTATTTTTAGCAGTTTTCATATTGACAATTATAAAACGATTGCAATAATACTTTTGACGATTGGATTATTGACAGACATTTTTGACGGCATCATTGCAAGACAGTTAAATATTTCAACACAAAAACTTAGGCGATTAGACTCAACAATTGACCAAGTATTTTTTATTTCAGTAGCAATTGCGACTTACATTCAATGCCCAGACTTTTATATCGACAATGCTCTAAAATTGACAATTCTTATAAGCGTTGAGGCTTTAACGTACATAGTCAGTTTTTTAAAATTCAGGAAAGAAGTTGCGACACATTCAATTGGTGCAAAAATTTGGACTTTGTTATTGTTTGCGACACTTATTCAAATTATTGTGCAATGTGAATCAACTGTTTTGTTCAACATTTGCTTTTGGGTTGGCTTGTTGACAAGATTTGAAATTATAGCAATCATTTTGACCTTAAAAAAATGGACAAATGATGTTCCCTCATTTTATCATTCATTAAAACTTAGACAGAATAAAGAAATTAAACGACACAAAATGTTTAACGGCTAATACTTCTGCCAACATTCGGCTTGGCTATATGGCGGCACGACGAATATATCCTCGGCTTTTTGTTCGCTATCCGGCTTCAGTTCCGGCTGACGAACCTGCCTGCCGGTAGGCAAGTAACGCCAGACAATAGAATAAACAATGAACATTTATTTATAAATTTAACTTCGGTTACGGGCAGACGAATCACGGATTTCCGCCACTGCGCAAAGCCGTTGACCGTTAGCTGCAAGCAAAATTCACAATGAAAAAAATCGTTCTATTACATATAATTATTGTTTTTATCTCAAGCTGCAAAAGCCCCGACACGATTTTATTAAAAGATCTAAGTTTTACTAATTCAATATTTTCAGGCATCAAAACAGATAGTCTGCATACTTATTGCCTATTAGCATCAGGCTATTTCAGAGCACCGAGTTCAAAAAATTCAGACAGTTTAATAACTCAATGGATTTTACAGCATCCAAATGCCAAAGTTGTCAGTGTTGCTACTCATGGTCCAACAATGACAGACTATCCAGATTCCAAAATGACCTATTGCTGGCTTATTGATAAAAAAGATACCATAAACAATTTTCTTATCAAAAACGGATGCTATCCTGGTGGAACCATGACTCTTTCAACTTTTAAAGAACTAGCAGATAATCAAATTCTTCATATAACTAAAAAGGAATATGAAAATTTTATACAGCAAATAATAACAGCAGAAGAATTTGCAAGACTAAATAAATTGGGCATTTGGGCGAAACAAAATGACGAAGAAGAGTAACTTGCCTGCAGCTAACATTCGGCTTGGCAATATGGCGGCTGGACGAATATACCCTCGGCTTTTTATTCGCTAATCGGCATCAGTTCCGGGCAGACGAATCATGGACTACCGTCACATCGCCAAGGCGAACCGTTGTGCGTCATACATACAAATCACTTATTAAGACATTTATTTATAATACCAAATCAGATGTAGCGAATGAAGCGACTTTATTATTTAGATAATCTTATGATATTCTTATCCGTTTTGGTTGTACTCCACCATGTTAGTATTGGTTATGGGACAATGGGCGGCTGGTGCTATGTTACATCTGAAAAACTAACTGGCATAACTCAAATTTTCCTTTCTGCCTTAACTGGACTCGAGGCATCATTTTCAATGAGCCTTTTCTTTTTCATTTCCGCTTTTTTAACAATTCCTTCATTAGAGAAAAAAGGAATATCCAAATTCATAAAAGCAAGACTAATTCGCCTGGTGGTACCGTTGTTATTTGTAATGATTATTCTTGCCCCAAGTATTTTATATTATATTGAAATCCATAATAGGTCAACTCAATTGTCATGGTTTAGTTATGTATTACAACAAAACACCAATCCGTATACTTCTCATGCGTGGTTTATTCTGGTGTTGATAACTTTTGAGTTAGTATATATTTGCTATTGGAAATTTATAAAACCTCATTTTTCAATTTCAAAATGTTTATCAGATAATATCCCCACACATATAAATATATTGACAGTTATTCTTTTTTGCAGTGGTCTTACAATCATAGTGCGACAATTTTTTCCACTTGGACAAAATTTTATTGGTATAGAGTTTTCCAATATCACTCCTTACATTTTCATGTATGCAATCGGACTATTAGTATTCAGAAAGCATTGGCTTGATGACCTTTCCAGAAAGGTGGCAATAACATGGTTTCCCATCTCACTTATTGCAGCCACTTACTTTTGTGTGATTATTTATCTTCTTTCAAAGTATTCGCCTATAGTTAATAAATTTGTTTCGGGCATTACATGGGAATCAGTTTCTCTTTCATTTGCCCAAACCTTTTTGTGTATTGGTTTCTCTGGTTTTTTCCTTCATCTATTTAAGAAAAAACTCAACTTTACAAATTTTATATTATCAGTAATGAGAGAAAACAGATACGGGGTTTATATTTTCCATTCTGCTGTTGTAGTTGGGGTTACTATTATGCTGGAATCTTTAACGCTTAAACCAGCTATTAAATATATTATAGCCTGCGTTTTAAGTGTTGTATTTTCCTATATGCTTGTTGGGCTACTTCGCAAAATTCCTTTGGTGAAGCGGGTAATTTGACTATATATACCAAAGTACGAACGCACAACATTGGGTTTTGTGCAAGTTGGGTAGACAGAATAAACCTCAACTTTTGTTTTTCAATTTGGCTTCAGTCCCAACAGGACGTTATAAATTCGGCTTATGAATAAAACATCAGCAATATTGCAATTATCAACTTCGGTTACGGACAGACGGAATTCTATTTCCCAACCTGCACAAAGCCCTGTTCGTTGTGTGTGATGCCCTCTGCGCAATGTAATACCGTTTCAAAGTTGGATGTATGATATTTAATAGAACAAATCTGGAGTATGTCCCTACAAATACCATCTTTTCAATTTTAACCGGGATAAGATTTAGCTAAAGTACACTCTAACAATGATGAAATTTAATTTGTACGAATAAATTCGTTTATTTACACTAAATAAACTCCATGAAAATTTTATTTTTCACCTTCATTATTGTAACGGGCATAGCTCAACGTGCCATTGCGCAAATCTCTTTGCAGGAAGGATTCGACAAATTGTTAATGACCCAGTTCAAAGCAAATGAACCTGGCGGAGTTGTCATGGTTGCACAAAATGGGGTTGTTATTTATAAGAAAGCATTTGGCATGGCTAATCTCGAACTCAATGTACCGACTAATGATAGCATGATTTTTAATATTGGCTCAAACACCAAACAGTTTACTTCAGTCGCCATCTTGCAATTGGTTGAAAAGGGTAAATTAAACTTACAGGATTCTCTGGGCAGGTTTATCCCATTTGCACCTCCTGCCGTTAATAGCATTACTGTACAGCAATTGCTATCCCAAACCTCTGGCATTGATGAAAAAAATGAAAAGAATATTAAAGCATTTATCTCTGGTGATAAGCCAGAAAATTTAGTTCGGATAGATATTGCTCCCGGAATAAAATGGGAATATAACAATACCAACTATTCTATACTGGGTTATATCATCGAAAAAATAACAGGCAGCACTTATACCGACTATGTTGTAGAAAATATATTTAAGCCGGCTGGAATGGAAAATTCATACATAGATAATGAAGTTTCGATCATTAAGAACCGGGCATCGGGATACAGGAATTTTAAAAACAGGTTCCTGAATTCCAGGATATCGGGTAAAATAGGTGCAGCTGGTGGAATTCAGTCAACCGTAAACGATTTACTGAAATGGAACACAGCATTAAAATCCGGAATTCTTTTAAAACGGGAAACACTGCAACAAGCCATTCATCCGCAAAAACTACTTGACGGAACAATAACCGGTTATGGATTTGGATGGTACCTGGAAGAACTGCACGGTAGCCCCACCTGGAGGCATGGCGGCATGGTGCCGGGTTATACTGCCGAAACACTTTACCTGCCCAAAGAAGACGTTTATATTGTGATACTTACAAATACCGAATTTTCTTTAATCCCTATCACCGCACTTTCAAGAATTTTAGCGGGCATGGCGATTGGCAAACCATACATTTTTGAGAACATGCCCATTGATAAAGCTCATTTAAAAAAATACGTTGGGTTATACGAAAATGATTTGGGTGAACAACTAAATATCGCAGAGCGAAATGGCGGACTGATCTTTCAAAGGCCAAACGGCGCTCAATACAAGCTTGGCTATGCCGGTGGTAATGAATTCTTTTTAGGTGTAAATTTTATGAGAATAAACTTTATCCCCCATGCGAATGGAAAAATATCCAGTTTAAAATTTAGTAAAGTAGATATCGGTGCAACTGAATGGTTTAAAACACAAAAACCATTATTGAATTTATCTTCAGAAAGAATTGCCGACAGTTTGTTAAAGCACTATGAAGGAAAATATTTTTTGCCAGGCAGTGATACAGTTATAATTAACCGTGACGGTCCTAATCTATATCTTAAAATGGAAAATCAGGAATTGTTGCTGGCGGCGGCTGACAATACTCATTTTTTTGCCTTAAAAAATAATTTACAAATTCAATTTTCAAAAGGGTCAATAATCAACGTTCCGGGCTTAATACTAATAAAAGACAAAAAGAAAATAAAATATTTTAAATTATGAAGACTGCATGCTGTATCCAGACAAGAATATACTTTGATATTTGATTGTCGGCACGAACACACAACAAATCAGCCTGGCAATATACGGCTGGATGAATATATCCCCGGCTTTTTGTTCGCTGTTCGGCTTCAGTTCCGGCTGACGAACCTGCCTGCCGGTAGGCAAGTAACGCCGGGCAATAGAATAAACAATGAACTTTTAGTTATAAATTTGGCAGCGGTTACGGGCAGACGAATCACGGACTACCGCCACATTGCCAAGCCGTACCGTTACAGGCAATGCAAACAGACGGAACACTACCAAAGACATTTTGATTTTTAACTCATTGACAAAAATATTGCGACATATAGACAAATGAGAATTTGGTCAATTCATCCAAAGTATTTAGACACAAAAGGACTTGTAGCTTTGTAGCGTGAAACACTTCTTGCTAAACACGTTCTTGAAGGTAAAACTAAAGGTTATCGCAATCATCCTCAATTTGATCGTTTCAAACTGACGGACAAACCGATTGACAGAATTAACCAATATTTGGCGACTATTTATAATGAAGCATTGTCCAGAAATTACAATTTTGACAAAGAAAAAATAGATTGGAATTTTAAACCTTCGATTATGTGCGTAACAACTGGACAAATCAAATTTGAAACGGAACACTTGCTCAATAAACTTAAAATTCGTGACAAGAAAAAATTTGATAACTTGAATAAACTTAAAAAGATTGACCAACATCCTATTTTCAAAATTATCAAAGGTGACATTGAAGACTGGGAAATAACTTAAAGACAAATGCACTGCCTGTAACATTGGTATTGCCAATAGTAGGGCTGGACATTGAAGCAATCAGCAGCAGTAATTCTGCTGTACTTCAGTTCGTGGCTGGACGAATAAAGCCCAGCTTTAGTTCTTAATATCTAACTTTATCGAAAAGACAAGCAGTGGTTCCAGTCGGACGAAATTCTATTTCCCCGCCATCGGCAATACTTGCTCGTCAGCGGTCATTCTAAAACGACACTTCCAGGAAAATGAAAGTATCAGAATATAAATTGGTTAGACACATTACATTCATACTATTTCTGACAGCATTGCTGACATTAGGAATTGTATATCCTTTTTTAAAAGGCGATTATGACCGATTAGCAATTCCTATTTCAACTATGATACAGATATTTGGGCTTGTAGGACTTGCCTTTGTCTCAATTGGTATTTTATGGTCAATAATTCCAAAATACCGTTTTGGTTTTGCAATTTCAGCCATCATTATTAGCACTGCTATAGTGTTGATAATTGCTCTTTTCGCCACGCTAAGTGTTGGAAAATCATTTGGATTGCTGACACTTTTGCTATGGATAATTGTAGCGACACTTTTGATACCACAAATAAAAAAACTAAAAGGAACTACAGCTAATAAAATTGATTTTTTACCTTTCTACCTGATTTTTCTTCCAATTATTACGCTGCTTTTACAATTAACTCTTGCCAAACCTCTGACACAGTTGAGTAGAAACCGTGCTATTGAGAATGCTGACCGATTTATCAGACACATTGAAGAATATAAAACACTTCGTGGTGCTTATCCTTTGACACTTCAAGCACAAAACAAAGACTATTTTCCAGATGTTGTAGGAGTTGAAAAATATCTGTACGCTCCTCACAGAAAAGGCTACAATCTTTCCTTTGAGCAACCAAGATTTCTGCTTGACCGTTTCGGGACAAGAGAATGGGTGGTATATAATCCATTAGATGAAAATAGTGTGTATAGTCATACATCTTGGCTTCTTCCAACAGAACAAGAAGAAGCAAGTCAGGGTTGGTATGCGTCGGACAACACAGGATATGAGCATTGGAAATATTTTCTGTTTGATTAAAAGAAAAGAACGAACCGCTAACAAGGTATTGCCAAAAACGGGGCTGAACGGCTTCGATTGGACATTTGTGCAAGGTTCAACATCCTTTCTTCGATTGAACTTTTGTGCTAAAAATCCCCGCCTTCGGCAATGCCCGAACCGTTGTGCGTCATTTAATTGACATTTAGAGTGAAGTAAAAGTACAACAAACGGTTTAGCAGGCAGTCAGGAGGACAAGAATAGGTTATCAATTTCATGCAAAATTATATTCAGATGAAAAGCAAGCTATATTCCTTCATAGGTGTCTTCTTAATGTTAAACAACTTACATGCACAAATAAACCAGGAATTAGCTCAAGAATATTTTAAAGAAGCCAACGAATTGTGTATCAAAGACAATGGAAAACTTTGGGGTGTCTCCATCTGCGGTCCAATGGTGATGTATGATATAGCTTCTAAAACTATTGCCACAAGCGAACCCGAGCCGAATGAAAAAAGACCCGGAATATTGGGTGTTGTAAATGCACCTATGCAGTGGGGTGGAAAATCCTGGGGCGCCTATATCTGGAATGATGTGGCTACGAAGACCCCACGTGACAGGAAAGAACTTTTGCTGCATGAATTGTTTCATGGTGTACAGCCGCAGTTGGGTCTTGGAGTTGCTACTGATACTCCCGAACATCTGGATGAAGTACAAGGGAGGTATTGGATGAGACTTGAATGGCGAGCTTTGGCATTGGCACTCAAGTCAACTGATAAAAAGAGAAAAATTGCTTTATCAGATGCCTTAGCTTTTCGGCAGGAAAGACAAAAACTTTATCCAAAATATGTGAATGATGAAAAAGGGCAGGAAATTACAGAAGGCCTGGCTGCATATACAGCTACAAAACTTGTGGCAACTTCCGATAAAGATGCCATTGCTCGTGCTCTTGATTTGCTTGAGAATATCGAAAACACTGCATTAACCTCAAGTTTTGTTCGAACGTTTGCATATTTTTCCGGGCCTGCTTATGGTGTTTTACTGGACAATGCCAGTAAAGATTGGAGAAAGCGAATAAAAGGTACTGATGATATAGCCGCATTTATTGCCCAGGCATTCAAAATACAAGCCTCAAAAGATGTTTCGACTTCTATTATAAAATATAAAGGTGAAGAAGTTCTGACATCTGAACAACAAAGGGAAAAAGGAAGGCAAGAGAAAATTGAAAATTTAAGAAAAACTTTCGTTGATGGCCCTGTTCTGATATTCCCTGGCGGAAGCCATAGTTTTGATTCCCGGGGCGCAATAGTCATTCCCGGAGAAGGTACCATTTATTTCGGGCCTTTCAAAGCCAGTGGGCCATGGGGTTCCTTAGATGCTACCAAAGGTGTACTTGTATCCAGTGATGGAAGTAAAAAAAGGGTAGCTGCACCAATACGAGTTGATGAAAAGACTTTTAAGGGAGATGGTTGGACATTAATCGTAGGGAATGGTTGGATAGTTAAGGAAATTGTATCGCAAAGCAAATATGAGGTAGTAAAGAAAGAATAGATACCTACTATTTCTTCCAGGCAATATCTCCTGAAAAGGGACATTACGTTTTTACTATACAACTATGCAATATCCTTTGCGAAAAACATTGCTGCAAATAAAGCATTGAAAACAAACCTTGGGGACAAAGAGAATTTTCAATAAGAACTGTTTGTTGACGGACATAGAATTACTTTCGAAGAAGAAGTGTCATCACAAGTATTTGAAAAATTCATGAAAGGGTTAAATACAAATTGACACTGCTAATGGACAAAAACGAACGCACAACATGAACTGGGCAGGACATTGTAACATCAGCTAATTGCAAATCCCAGCTTCAGTTCGGTCAGACGAATTACTATCAGCTTTTGTACATAACTTCATCAACATATTTTCAATCAGCAGCGGTTATCGGCAGACGGAATACTAATTCCCAATCTGCATAAGGCCCTGCTCGTTATCGGTAATTTTCAATGACAGAACCCAAACAATTTTTGCATCTTTACAATGAATGAAAAAAATAACATACTCGTATTTATTGCAATCACTTTTAGTTTAAGTATTCTTCTCTCATTGTTTATTGGTTTTACAGGTGGACACGACAGCAAATTTATTTGGTTACAGTTTGCTTCTATGCCAATTCCTGCAATAACAGTTCTCATTATGACCAATTTGTTTAAAGCGCCGGTACTAAAAGAAATTAAATGGAATAACTTGCCGGTTTATTGGCTTGTATTGGCGTTATTGTTAATGCCAGTGACAATACATATTACTTGTCTTCCTCTGATAAAATTTCTAAACAACGGAGCTTTTCCATGGCAAACCTGGTTGAAAGCAAAAGAGGAAGGTTTATATATTTCTCCAGGTAACTTTGGTTGGGGTAGCTTAACTTCAAACGAGCTTATACTTAAAATTTTTATTAACGCATTAACAGGTGTTGTTATCGTATCTGTTCTTGCTTTTTTAGAAGAAGTAGGTTGGAGAGCATGGATGCTCCCAAGATTAATAAAACAATTCAATGTAAAAAAAGGAATACTTATTGGTTCTTTAATTTGGGCTTTGTGGCATGTGCCTTTTATGCTTAGTGGTATCTTATATTTGAAAGCTATGCCCACTTATTTAATAGTATTGATTAATCCGTTTGGAATTTTTGGCGCGGGATTAGTAATAAGCTGGCTTTGGACAAAAACTAAAAGTCTTTGGATTGTTTCCATAGCTCACGGAGCTCTAAATAATTGGGGACAGTATGCTTTTAAATATATGCAGGATAGCAAGACAAATTTGCAATCACAGCAAATATGGCTATCTATAGGCGTTAATGGTTCCTTATTAATTCTTGGCCTTTTAATCTTTATAACAATGAAAAACAGTAATGACGACAAAACTACCGCTAACATGGGTATTGCCAATAGTTGGGCTTGACATTGGAGCAATCATCAGCAGTAATTCTGTTGTACTGTGGCTCGGGCTGGACGAATAAACCTCAACTTTAGTTCTTATTATTTAACTTTATCAAAAAGCCAGGCAGCAGTTCCGGCGGACGGATTTCAAATTCCCAACCATCGGCAATACCTGTTCGTTGTAGGCAACTCTAAATCGACATCACCAACTTATGGGAACATGGGGAACAGGAATTTCATCTAACGATACTTACGCAGGCGTTTACGACGAATTTTTTGAACTGTATGACGCCGGTTTATCGGTGAAGGAAATTACTGAACGTTTGATTGCTTCTAATCAGGAAACGATTAACGAGCCAGACAGCAGTAATGATTTTTGGTTTGCATTAGCAAAAGCACAATGGGAATGTAAAGAACTTGACCCTGATATTTTTGATAGGGTTCGAACAATTATCCAAACAGGTACAGACCTTAAAGTGTGGAGACGACAAGGAGCTGACGAAAAGAGCATTGCTAAGAGAAAAATTGTACTTGCCAAATTCTTGGCTCAACTCCAGACTGAACGACCAAAGGCGAAATCAAGGAAAAAGAAGGTAATCAGACAGCCAGTATTTGAGAAAGGTGATTGTTTGACTTTTAAACTTTCAAAAGGAAATTTTGGCGGCGCAGTTGTTTTGGAAGCAATCAAGGACACAGAGTATGGCTACAATCTAATTGCGACAACAAGAATAAATCAACCGAAAAAACCGACAGTAAAAGACTTTGAAAATGCTGAAGTGTTGGTTATGACCTTTGATGATTGGAATGAAAAGCCTTGTATTCAGTGGTACTTACCTGTACGACACAAAAAACCCTCTCATCTAATTGAAACTGTAGACAACATCAAGGTGGACATCGATTACAATCCAAACAAGTCTATAAATGTGTATATGGCAGACTTTGATATTTCTGTAATTGAAGCAGCAAACAAACAATTTGAAATAGAAGAAATGACGCCACGTTCTCCGAAGAAGCAAACGATAATGGAGGTAACGAAAAAGAAAAAGTGGAAGTTTTGGTAAGTGGACAGACAGAAGAGCTGCCTGTAACATCGGTTTGCAGCAAGTGGGGCTGAAGGAATAGCAATGAGCTTTTGTAACATTATTGAGCAGTAGTTCCGGCTGACCGAACTCTGTTGAGCGATAGAATAGACCTTGAGCTTTTTATTATAAATTTGGCAACGGTTTGAGCAGAAAGGAATTCTATTTCCCCATCTGCAGCAAGCCATAAAACATTGGCGGCAAGACCTCGCAGCAATCAAAATCATTTTCAGGATATTTTAGACGTAGGTTTGAAAGATAAATATGGACTTATTTTTATATGAATATTTTCCAGGTTTGAAAAATAAACAGATACAACTAAATAGAAAATTTGATGAAACATTTATTGATTGTGACATTGCTGCTCTCAAGCGTTGATTTAACAGCTCAAATAAGTTTTCCCGCTTTAAGTCCCCAAGGGAGTGTTAGCCAGAACGTTGGGGTTACTGCAATCACAGTCATATATGAAAGACCAGCGGCAAGAGGCCGAAATATTTTTGGTGAACTGGTGCCATATGGCGAACTGTGGCGAACTGGCGCCGGCAATTGTACGAAAATCAAATTTGATGGAAATGTCTTGATTAAGAATAAATTGATACAGCCTGGAACGTACTCTTTATTTACCATTCCCAGTGAACAAGAATGGACTATTATCCTCAATGGCGATACAACTCTGTACGGTACGGGAGGCTACGACGAAAGAAAAGACGTACTACGCTTTAAGGTACAACCAAAACCTACAAGCAGATATTATGAGTCATTAACAATAGACATTGACGTGATACCCGACAATGCGGAACTAAATATTTCTTGGGGGAATACGGGTATATCTTTTGGAATAGAAACCGAGACCGATAAAAAAATTGCAAAAATTGTTAACGATCAATTACTATCAGGAAAAATCAAAGATCCACAAACACTTGCAATGGGAGCAGAGTATTATTACTTCTTGGGACGAGATTTGGAAACTGCATTAGCGTTAATAAATCGAGCAATGGATATTAAAAATAGCTCTTGGTATTACTCACTCAAGATTGACATCTTAACAAAGAACAAAAGATACGCAGAAGCAATCGAAACCCTTAGACTTAACATTGCTTATCTAAAAACAAATCTTGAAAACTTGACTAAAGAGCAGCTCGATAATGTATTAGGGGAGCAACAAATGCAACTCAAGGAGCTAGAGAGCAAAATCAAAAAGTAGCATGTGCATAGCCATACAGGACACTTTCATTCAACATTGACTTGTGCGTTAGCTTAGACTTTTGATCTGACATATATATGTACAGCGACAAAGATCTTCTAATTTGAAACTGTTATACAAAATTGTTCTGCCGCCAACATTCGGCTTGGCAATATGGCGGCGCGACGAATATATCCTCGGCTTTTTGTCCGCTGTTCGGCTTCAGTCCCGGCTCACGAACCTGCCTGCCGGTAGGCAAGTAACGCCAGGCAATAGAATAAACAATGAACTTTTTATTATACATTTAGCAGCGGTTACGGGCAGACGAATCACGGAATACCACCACATCGCCAAGCCGTACCGTTAGCGGTCATTGTAAAACGACACCCTGCAAACATCAAACGAACGACAAAAGTGAAACTAATCAACATAATTTTTGCATTGACAGTTTTCATTTTGACATCGTGCAACGGAAACCAAAAAGAAACAAAAAATATGAACCAGGACGACATTTTTGAAATAGATTACACATTCGAAACTGATATGAAAACAGTATTTGAAATGTGGACAAACCCAAATAGTTTTTCAAGTTGGTTAGGGCCAGACGGAGCAGAAATGACTTTTTTAACGGCTGACGTTGTTGAAAATGGAACTTCTCTTTGGACAATGACCACGCCTGACGGACTGACAAAATTCGGGCAAATTAATTTTAAAACTATCAAACTGAACGACCTCTTGGTTTATACTCAAAACTTTTGCGACAAGAACGGAAATTTTATCAAAGCTCCGTTTTCAGCTACTTATCCCGACACGTTATTGACCACCGTAAAATTTTCTGAAAAAGATAATGCAATAAATATAAATGTAAAGTGGGAAATCTTTGGAAATGCAACCGAACAAGAAAAACAAACCTTTACTGATATGAAAGAAATAATGAAAGGTGGTTGGACAGCTTCATTTAAAAAACTTGACAAATTAATCAAACAAGACAAATGAAAATAAATGACAAGCCGGCAACCGTAAGATAATGATTTAAAATAGAGAAAATATGAGAAAAATAATTTCATTTATGCACATATCGCTTGACGGCTTTGTTGCAGGACTAAACGGAGAACTCAACTGGGCAAAAGCTGATGATGAGATTTTTAATTATGTAGGTAAACGTATAAGTGAAACCGAAACTGCATTTTACGGACGAAAAACTTATGAAATGATGCAAGGTTATTGGCTTACCGCAGGAGACAGCCCGACAGCAACCCAACACACCATTGAACATTCAAAATGGTATAAAAATGCTCACAAAATTGTTTTGTCAAAAACACTAAATGAAACTGAATTGACAAATACAACAATCATTAGTGACAATCTTGCAGACAAAATAAATGAACTAAAAAAGCAGGACGGAAAAGAAATTTTAATTTTTGGCAGTCCGACAGCGACACATTCACTTATGCAACAAAATTTAATTGACGGCTATTGGCTGTTTGTTAATCCAATAATTCTTGGACAAGGCATTCCATTGTTTGTGGACATAAAAGATAAAATATCACTAAACTTATTGAATACACGACAATTTAGCAATGGAGTAACAGAACTGAATTATACAGTGGACAGACAATAACAACGAACCGATAACAAGGTATTGCCAAAATGGGGCTGACGTGCTTCTATGAAACTTTTGTGGGTAAACGAACGGCAGCGCTTCTATTGAACATTTGTGCTAAAAACCCCCACTGAGGCAATACCCTTGAACGTTGTGCGTCATACTAAAGTGACTCCTGTAACATTGATAAATGATAAGAAAAGCAATCTACTTTATACTCGGTTTAGCGGGACTTTTAATCATTTGCTATTTTTTACAACCAATTAAAAAAGGCAGAGGCTTTGACACGACAACAAAATATGAACTTGTAAATAATTGGCTTGACTTGCCAAAAGAATTGAAATTAGGCAATCCAACAGGTATCAGCATTGACACAAATCAAAACATTGTTATTTTCCAAAGAGCAGACAGAAAGTGGCCTCTGTTTGGCTCAATGCCTGACAAACCAATTGAAAGTAAAACCATTTTAGTCATTGACAAAGAAACAGGAAAACTAATAAATAGTTGGGGCGACAATCTATTTATTATGCCCCACGGTTTAAAGGTTGACAATGAAAATAATATCTGGGTTACAGACGTTGGACTTCATCAAGTTTTCAAGTTCAGCCACGAAGGGAGACTTTTAATGAAGCTCGGTAAAGCAAAAGTTGCAGGCAATGACAGCTTACATTTTGACAAACCAACTGATATAACAATAGTAAAAGACGGTTCTTTTTATGTAAGCGATGGTTATGGAAACAGCAGAGTGGTAAAATTTTCAGCAACAGGAAAATATTTGTTTGAGTGGGGCAAAAAAGGCGACAAAGAAAGTGAGTTTAATATTCCTCACGGAATTTGCTTAGACAACAAAGAGAATGTTTATGTTGCTGACAGAGAGAACAATAGAATACAGGTATTTGATCCAACTGGTAAGTTTATAAATCAATATACAGACAATACTTTTGGGGCAATTTGTGCAGTTGCATTTGACAAAACACAATATAGATTATTTGCAGTTGATGACTTTACATTTTTGAAAGTAAAGCATCGGGGTTCAGACGTTATAATTTTTGACAGCATACAAAGAGCGCAGACAAGGTTTGGTAGAAGTGGTTTGTATCAAGGTAACACATCTTGGTATCACGATTTGACTGTTGATAAAGATGATAACATTTACGTTGGCGACATTTTAGGAAACACAGTTCAAAAGTTTCGGAAAGTTTCCAATCATTGAGAGGGAAGTACGAACGCACATAGGATGAACTGTATAAAAAGCCAAACAAAAAGTGTTTTTTTATGGTTTAGCTGAACCGTAATCCGGATGATACAGAGTATTATTTTTTGCCACTGCAAATACCTGTTTTAAAAGCTTGTTACATACTGCTATCAATGCTTGTTTACCTGTTTTGACATTTTCCTGCCATTATCATCAATGATAATTTCTATTAAATTATCTGTTTGCTGCACTTTCAGGTTAATATTCCCGAAGCTCCTTTAGGTATGATACCATGCCAGATGGCATTTTCAATAAAAGGCTGGATGATGGGTGCGGGAACAGTTATTGATTTTAGGTCTATCGCTTCATCTACATTTATGGAATAAGAGAACTTAGCATCAAATCACACCCGTATTTGATCTATTTTAAAACCAATGGCTACCCATCCTCCCATCAATAACTTTCAGGAATTATAGTTTTTTCCTGCTATATTTCCGCAAAACCTGCTTCAGCACCCCTTCACAAATCCATAAGTACGGCTTTTTGTAAATCCTGTCATCTCTGTTTGCCGCATTTGTTGATAATTGCAAACCCGGAAAATGCAACCACAAATTCCCGTTTTTAATACGCCTGTTTATCATTTAGTTTAGCCATAGAAAAGAGATAACCATTTTTCCCTCAAAACAATAGTAGTTATGAGATATTTCTTTTTAAAAAGTATGCCTGTTCTAATTGTAATGAGCATGCTAAACAACAGTTGCAAAAAATCAGGTAATGTTCCTGAAGTTCATTATAAGACCCTGAAAGTTTTGGAAAAAAAAACGAACCTGCCGGTTGCCGGCGCTACAGTAAAAATTTACAAAGCCATAGATATAGGTTACGGGGTCTTCCGTGAGGGTCCTATACTAGGAACATTGACTACCGATAAAGACGGGAAATTTAAATTCGATTCAGAACTTGGTGTAAATTATGCCATTGCAACGCATAATAAATATTGGGCTGGCAGCTCCGGTGGTTCCGACATGTTTGGAAGCTACCCTTTCGGCAATATCTATTTGGCTCCTGTTGGATATACTAAAATACACCTGAAGAAAATCAATACTTATCTGTCAGGGCTATTGCTCACTGTCAAAGTCAGCGAGGATCCGTCTCCCCCTTTTGATCCTGGGTCATGGTTGTCTTTCAATCAGCCGGCCGACACTACTATACTTATGATGAGCTATGGCAATACGAACTATATTATAAACTGGTATTTTATTGATGGTTTGGGAAACACTGTTGCCACCGAAACCGGAGGGCAAATCCCTGGCTATTATGTCAACCGCTTTGACACGGTATCAGTAGAAATTAATTATTGAATAATAGGAATTGCCATGAAAAAAAGACTGTGCGTTTTCATTCTGTGCATCACTCATTTTTCCTTATTTTCCCAGGCGTTTCCGCCGGATGCGGAATTGCTTGCCCACAGTCAAAAGTGGAAGATAAAACTGCACAGGCCCATGTTTGGCATGGCCAAGCCCGAATTAGGTCCTTATATCACGACTAATTTTGAAAAACTGGATTCACCTGTTCTACGCAAAAGAATAAAAGAAAGCTCCTATATAGGAGGAGAAGGCAATTTTTCCGGAGGCTGGGACTGGGATATCAGCCGGTATGAAACGGTGGAAAAAAGAAAGGCATACCGGATGATAGTTGTTGCAGAAACGGACTCAACAGAGATGTTATTTTCCATTTACAGGATTTCACAAGAAAAAAACCTCACTTTCCTTGGGGAACTGTTGAGTAAAAATGATGAAGGCAAAAACGTAACGCTTGGATTTAAAACAAATATTTCTGGCATTTTGGCTACCGGCGTTGGCTTGCCCTTGCGTTTTCTTATATATGACTCTACTGTAAACAATAATAATTCTTACCCAGGTAATAAGGAAAGAATAACGGGATGGTACCTGTTAACCGGCAATGATTCACTTTATACAGAGCCGGTCATGACGCCAGGCAAGGTTTTTTCAGATCAGGGCGTTTTTGTTAAAGATGGAAAAGATAAACGAATTGCAGCATTAAAATTTGGAGTAGCAGGCAATCTGTCCTTCCCCTATTATGCCTGGATACGCAATGATATTGAGCCAGACCGGCAACATGCCATTGCCTCCCTCTTTGCATTGATGGTATCTGTGCTTGTGAAGGACTAACCTTAACGATGGATGTATTTGGTATTCCTTCTGTTATTAAAAATTTCTCTCTCCCAGTTCGTAATAAGCAATTGTTCCGTCTAACTTAACCGGTCCATGATCATCTGTAATATAGACTTTTGCCGTTTGATAAAAATCACCGTCATATTTAGTTGCCATTTCAAACATTGTTGTACTAAACATGCCAAAAGAAACTGTTACAGAAACTGATTTTTCTTTAAGCGTTACAATGTTAGTAACTTTTCTACCGCTTTCCTGTACTGTTTCTACAGTCCACTTTGTGCCAATATCACTGTTCAAATCATACAATAACTGTCTATCACTGAATTTTTCAGAGCTGGCTTTATACATCTTTTCTCCGCATATTTCAAGATAGCCCTCCGGTTCAGAAAAACCAACATCCGACATTTACCGAACTCTATTTGTACCAATTTTTTTTATAAATACGCGTATCGAATCAACGCCAATGAGTTGCTTATCATTTTTATAAGCCATACGAATACCATCCTGATACCACGGGCTGTTATTGCATTTAGCTTCGTCTTTTTTACAGGATATTGCTAAACACACTATCATCAGATAACTGAATAAAACTGTTTTCATCAGAATTTAGTTTTACTTTAAAAGATAAAAACCAAAACTTATTGTCCAGGCAACACATCTTTTTATCCATATCAGGGAACCGGGAATTACAGGTATATAAAAAGGAGTAATTTGTACGTTGTTATACTATCAAAATATCAATTTTTTTAATGAATAGAATATTTGTTTTCGTTGCAGTCGCTTTTGTTTTTTCCTGCAAAAAGCATAATAATACCACTTCTGCTACCAACGCTGTAAAGCAATTTCATAAAAGTATAGCTATAGGAGAAACATATGCCCAAAATCCAGAAATCCTTTATGCATCCAAAGGGACAGATGAAGAAATTGACATTGTTTATCCTGAAGCAGATCAGTTAAAATGGACCCAGTTCAGCAGTGATAAAGTTTTCTTTAAAAAACAGTTGCAGCCTACAGGTAATTTTAAAGGATTTTGGAGTAAAGGATTTACAAAAAACAAGAACGGCAATTTTGTTATAACAGGTACATACTGGCAATATGAAAATTCCCTGGGCAGTATATATATATCAACTGCAGACAAAAAGGGCAATCTGCTTGAAACAAAAATCATTTCCTTAAAGTCAGGAGAAAGTATACGGGGTGATATTATTTACCCGGCTCGTGATGGAGGCTATTTTGTAGCATCTACTGCTAACCATAGCTTCGATATTACCAAAATTACGGAGAATGCAGAGGTTAAATGGAGAAGAAATGGATTATTCATAAGGCAGGTAACAGATATATCCGAAATTAAAAATCTTGCAGAAGATAGTAAGGGCAATATTTATGTCGCAACATTGCAAAATGTTTACGGATCAGGCTTCTCCCCGCAGGAGTGTATAATTAAACTAAGCCCGGATGGAAATATTATTTGGATAAAATCCATGGAGATAAGGAATATGGATGCCCATAACAATGCTGACTATAACATCAAATATCTTATAGTGGATGAAAATGACGTATTGTATGCATTTGAAGAATTTCATTATGTGGGAAGAATTATGATGACCAAATTTGATACTGACGGAAATATTCTTGCTTTGAAAAATTTCGAAAGTGGTATTATTGGATTATATGACGTTCAATATATTGATCAGGCTTTTTATCTTTTAACAGGTGGAGCAAATCCGGTAAAAACGTTAAATCTTAAAATGAATCAAAATTTTGAGATAACAAAAAAAGGTATTGTATTAGCTGTTGGTGATCTTCCCTGGCTTCCCGGAAAATTCTTTAAATCGCCAAGTGATCAGTCTGCGGATTATATTCTTGCCGGCAAAGATGAATGGGATAACAATGCATGGCAATATGTAAGACTGGATGAAGCCTGGAAATATCCATGCTATAATTATAGTATGCAAGAGGTTAAATTAAAAGATCATTTAGACTTCAGTATTAAAACCTGGGATACTACACAATTTGAAACAACTACATATTCTACTGAGGATTTCATTACCGCTGATGCGGTTTTTGAATTGAAAAACTATACTACCAGCAATATGGTAACAAGTGTATTCTGCGAGCAGAAGAATAATTAGTTAGCGCATAACCCCTAACCTTTTTTATTTATTATCTCTGAATCCATTTATACAGTAGTAGAAAATACCCGCGCCACCGGAATTGGTGCGGATATATATTGCCGTAGGTAACAGGAAAATGGTGCCTCAAGCCTTCGCCCACCCACAGCGGGGTTTTGTCAACACATTTAAGTCAATACAAAGAATGGAACACGGATAAAACAGAGGTGACTGATATCACGGATATCTATCTGTGTTGCGCTGTATCATAAGTGTAGTCCGTGTGCTATCCGGTAAAGCAGGAACATGCTTTAATTATTACGGGCAGTGAGGTGACGACATAAGCCATCAAAATCTGTTTAAACAAAAAAGCCGCACCAAATGGTGCAGCCTTTTATATAAAACCCTAACCTTTTTATTGTCTGAAACCGTTTATACCGTAGTAGTAAACATCTGTACCACCGGGATAAACACCTTCTATCTGAAAATTATTTCCCTGTTTGCTTAAAGCAGATTTCAATTCGTCCACCGTTTTTACAGGTATACCACCAATTTTAGTGATCACAAATCCATCTTTCATATTGGTTTGCGCGTCAATAATTCCACCATCAGCAATACCTGCCACCTGCACACCGCCTGCAATATTTAATTTTGCCGCCTGCTCTTTGGTTAAGGCCTGGAATTTTGCTCCAAGAGATTCAATCGCTGCAGCATCCTGGCTGGCAAATGTTCCCATCTTTCCTTTCAGGATAACAGAAACTGTATTTTCAGAAGTACCGCGCATATAAGTAATAGCTACCTTATCGCCGGGCTTCAATCTTGCAATCTGCTCAGAAAGCTGTGAAGTTGTTGAAATATCAGTTCCGTTGATTTTGGTAATAGCATCGCCTTTTTTAAGCCCTGCTTCTGCTGCAGCTCCCTGCGGGTCGGTATCTGCAATCCATACACCATTCACATCTTCGTTAATACCCAATTCCTTTTTAGCAGCATCATCCAGGTTTTCAGGCGCCATGCTTATGCCAAGATACCCTCTTTGCACTGAGCCATATTTCATAATATCACCTATTACTTTTTTCATCAGGTTTGCCGGAATGGAATAGGCGTAACCTGCATAGGAACCGGTAGGTGAAGCAATAGCTGCATTAATACCAACCAGTTCACCGTTCGTATTTACAAGTGCACCGCCGCTGCTGCCGGGATTTACCGCAGCATCTGTTTGAATGAACGCTTCCACAGGCGCCTTACCCTGGCGGTTAATGCCAATATTACGGCTCTTTGCGCTGATGATACCCTGCGTAACAGTTACATCAAGGTTTAGAGGATAGCCGATTGCCAATACCCATTGCCCGAGTTTTACATCATCTGAATTACCCATAGGCATTACCGGTAAATTTTTACCGTCAATTTTGATAAGCGCCAAATCGGTATTGGGATCTGTGCCCACAACTTTAGCTTTGTAGTTTTTTCTGTCGTTCAGGGTTACCGTAACTTCTGTTGCGCCATCCACTACGTGATTGTTGGTAACGATATACCCATCGTTGCTGATGATAACACCTGAACCAGATGCTTTTTGCTCAGGCTGCTGGAAGCTTCCACCGCCTTCACCAAAAAAGCGTTTGAACATTTCATCATTACCAAAAAAATCGCCGAATGGATTAGCCTGGCGGTTTTGCCTGCCGGCAGTTTCTTTAAATTTAACCACCGTTCTTATATGCACTACCGAAGGCACTGCATTTTCAGCGGCTTTCTGAAAATCCAACGGGCCGCCTGAAACCGAAGGGGCATAATTGGTTTGTACCACAGGTGCTTTTCCACCATCCAGTATACTGTTGTATGTTTTTTCTTTGCCTCCTACAAAGGCAATACTGCCCACTACTGCCAGCGTGCCGATAGCTATTGCCGCAATCTTTGATTTATTCTGCTTCATATTAACTTTTTAAAAGGGTTAAATTATAAAGCAAATAGAACGCTCAAAACTGAATGCATTCTGAAGAAATGAAGCTTGCGAAAGGCTTTAACTTTTTGTAAAATGATTTTTACAAAATACTTAACATCTGCAAATGGAATTACGAAGAGGGGGATGCTGATTGATTCATATTGACGGCAAAGCAATGTAACCCGCTTTGAAAAGAATATTGCAAGGTAAAATTATTCAGCACACAAATTTTTTGAGCAATCTCAAGCCCAAGACCAATGCTATTGTTATCTGAACTGTTCTTTTGAAAACGGGTAAAAATTTTACTCGTATCTAACTGTGCTGCCCTGCCGGAATTTTTAACCGTGAGTACCTGCTGTTCCAGTGTAACCAATAATTTTCCGGAGGGAATATTATGCCTGATGGCATTGCTTAATAAATTACCCACCAGTATTTCTGCCAGTGTTTTATTCATTTTGCAATATACCGGCTCCGCCAGGTTAGTATGCAGTTGGAGGTTTTTAGCGGCAATAGCTTCACTGTATTGATGAATTATTTTTTCAGTGATATCCTTCAGTGATATTGCCTCTCTCTCAGTAAACTGGTTATTGTCTAACCGGGTGAGCAGCAATAGTGTTTTGTTCAGCCTGCTCATGCGTTGCGTGGCGTTGGAGAGTTCACCAATCAATTCCGCCTGTTCGGCTGTAATGGGATTGGTTTGCATTAATAACTCAAGCTTGGTTTGCAGCACTGCCAGCGGCGTTTGCATTTCGTGTGAAGCATTCTCCGTAAATTCTTTTTGCAGTACATATAACCGCCGGTTATTTTCAGATAATGTGCCAATGGCTTTATTCAAATCCGAAAATTCATCAATATCCGTTTTCTGCAATTGTATAGGTTCATTGCTGTCAACCCGGAATTGCTGCAATTGCGAAAGCGTTTTATTAAACGGCAGCCACAGCTTTTTTGAAAGCCTTCTGTTTATCAGTAATAAACCGGCTATAATTAAAACAAGCAGCACAGTCATGATCAACACAATGCTCCTGATGAGGTCTTCACTGCTTACAAGTGAATTCTGCACAACAATTTTATAAGGCAGTCCCCTGATCAGGATATTGCTTTCAAGGATCCTGTATGAAACCGGGTGTTGTGCTGCTGCATCTGTTTTCTGTATGGTATACAAGCTATCATACGACCTGTATGATTGCAGCCTGTTGAAAATAATATCAGGTCCAAAAGCATCAAGTACGGCAAAGGGGTCCCTGTCAGATATACGTTCGATACGTTTCACTATTTCCGTTTTTTGCAGCCGCAGGGCCTTATCTACATCGCTGGAAATAATTTGCTGAATCACAAAATAAAAAAGCGGTACTGATATGATAAAAATACCAACAGCATAAAGTAAATAGGATTGTATGGAGCGATTGAGCAGTTTCATTAAATATCGAACTTATAACCCATGCCGTAAACAGATCTTATATAATCGGTACAGCCTGCCTGTGTTAGTTTTTTCTTCAGGTTTTTGATATGCGCATATATGAAATCAAAGTTGTCAAAAACATCTGCGTCATCCCGTGTGAGATGTTCCGCAATAGCGTTTTTGGAAATCACTTTATTCTTATTGAATGCAAGATAAAGCAGCAGGTCATATTCTTTTCTTGTAAGATCAACATTCTTGTTATGCACAGTTACTGTTTTAGCAGCAGTATCAATATTGAGTTCATTTAATTGTATAATGCTATTGCCATCAAATTTTCTGCGACGGATAATGGCAGCCACCCTGGCCCCCAGCTCTGAAAGGTGAAATGGTTTTGGTAAATAATCATCAGCGCCAAGATTTAAACCTGCAATACGATCATCTATCGCGTTTTTAGCAGAAATAATAATAACGCCTTCAGTTTTCTTATTGGCTTTTAAATGTTTCAGGATATTCAAACCGCTGCCATCAGGTAATGTTATATCAAGCAGAATACAATCATAATCAAAACCCTCTATTTTATCCAATGCAGATTTGTAATCGGAAGCTGTTTCGCAAAGGTAATTTTCGCTGCCCAGGTAGGTTGCAATACTTTTGCTTAATTCAGGCTCATCTTCAACTATCAATATCTTCATTCAGCTTTTTGCAAATAAAAGTAATGATTCTGAAGAGAATCTGAATGGAGAAGATAAATGGGGAGCATTTCAAATTTTCGCGTATATGGCAATCTTGTGCAGATGCCTAGTGCTTCGGCATGACCTTTGGACTTTCAAAGGAGATATTCTTAAATATATTACTACTATT